>FWPU01007218.1_pt1 | contig 20801 bp, 15 predicted proteins | sample 2228361 | NCBI WGS metagenome assembly FWPU01 (sample SAMEA103939777, study PRJEB20133) | metagenome
AGCCGATCCAGGCGTATCGGGGCGCGCGTTTGAGCGCGGCGGCGTGCCAGCCGAGCAGGGCGATCCATTCGCCGCGCCACTCGGCCACGTAGCGCAGGCAGCAGCCGGCCAGGCACCGCAGGCCCAGGTGGTGGTGAGAGCGCATCAGAAGGTCCCAGCGCGTCAGAGAAAAATGCACAAATGAAAAAATGCAGTCACTTCGATCCCAGGTTGACGTGGCCCTGCACGCTCCCCGGGCAGCACCGGCCAGGGGGCCAGGCTCGAGGAAGAACCGTGGTTCCTCCCGCAGGGTTCGTCAGACCCTCTGGGCCAGGCGGCCTGCAGTGGCCAGATCTCGCAGAGCCTGCTCAGGAGCGAGGCCGGTCGAAAGAAAGTTGCCCTGCCGTACCAGGACGATTCCGCTGCCCCCGAAGCTTGCGGAGACGAAACCGTCCTGGAACGCGCTGAGCAGGTTCCGCCGGTTCTCGGGGTTGTCGAGGTAGACTTCCGCGCTCTCCCTGGCCCGGCTCACCCGGACCGAGATCTGGCTGTCGAAGGCCTCGTCTCCTGTCTCGTGGGAGGCCGAGCCTCGAAGCAGCCGGGCGATTCCCGGAAATTTGCCCTTGGGCTGCACCTCCATGGCAAAGGGAAAGGGGAACCCGAGCTTGACCACGAGCCTGCCGGGCATGTTGCGGCTTTCGCTCACAAAGCTCAGCTGGTAGGGCATGCCCATGTAGGTGCCCTGGATCCTGGGGGGAGAGAAAGGCCTCAGCACGACTTCGCCGTTGAGAAAAGGAGCGATCTCCCTGAGGCGGCCGGCCTTGAAGAATTGCGCCGCGTATCGCGTCAGAAAGAGGACAAGAAAAACCGCCAGAGGGAAAAGCAGCTCCAGCCAACCCCGAAGGGACTCGAACAACTCTTTGATCTCGGACATCCTCCGAAGCCTCCCGCGCAGCCGGTCCGAAGCGGCCCTACGCCAGGGCCGAACTTTACCGGAATCCCCGGGCAAAACACAACAGGCCGGCCGCGACCGGCAGAATCCCGGGCGCCCTGAAGGGACGCGTCCGCTGCGTCTCTCGCGGTCAGGATTCCTTTTCCCTGGAGGGACGCGCTCCGTCGCGTCCGTCTTCAAGGCCTGCCGTGGGGGCGTGAGGCCTTTCATCGGTTGCGATTGTTCGCCGTCCGCATCACCGCCCCCGCGGGCACGACGGAGCGTGCCCCCGTGCCGGCGCACCAGGTCACGGGCGATCCGAGCCCTTGTCCGGCCCGTGCGGATTCTGGTACGCTTGAACCTACGAGAGGAGTACTGACCGTGAGAGACTCGGACCCTGCGCCTCGGCACGAGCCTGCATGCGGCTCTCCGGGAACAGACCGTCTAGGGAAGGCCGAGGAAGGCTCGGCGCAGAGCGGCCGGCCCACGCCCTTTCCGGACGAGCGTCTTTATCGAGTCACCCGGACCGCCTTGCTCTACCGGGTCTGTTTCGTGCTTTTCCTTACGGCCGTCGGCGCCTTGCTCCTGGCGATTCTCGTCCCTATGGGAATTCGCTCCCGGGACTGGCTCGTTCTGGTTCTTCTCGGCGCATGGTCCTTGGCCCTGTTGCGCTACTGGGGGTTCATCCTCTTCATGCCCCACAGCATCCGGTGCGGCGAAGACGGCGTTCTGTCTTTTCGGTCCCTGTTCCGAACCGTCCGGATCCCCTGCTCAGACGTGGAGGAACTCAAAATCTCCCCTTTCTATCCCGGATACGTGAAACTTCTTTCCTCCCGGAGGAGAGGCCTTCTTTTCCTCAGCCACATCGACGGCCTCCATGAACTCCTCGGCTGGATCCGCAAGTCGAATCCGTCGGTCAGAACAAGGGGCTGCTGACCAGATCTCCCCCGGGAGGAAAGACAAGCGAAGATCCGGAGGGCGGGGGCCCGGGACGACCCAACCGGAACGGCCCCAGCCCCGCAAGAGAGGTGTCAGGTGCCAGGTGCCGGGTATCCGGGGCCCGCTCCAAGTCCCTTACCCAGGACAGAGCCCCTTCGCTATCATTCCTTCAGTTCTTATCTGCGCGCCCGGTTTGGGGAAAAGCTCCGCCGGATTCCGCTGGATGCCGGGTTCGGATGCCCGAACCGGCCCGGGCCCGACGGCCGCGGCGGGCCGGGCTGCATCTACTGCGCCAACGAAGCCTTCAGCCCGGAGTGCGGCCCGAAGCCGCCCCCGCTTGAAGAACAGCTCGCTTCCGCCATTGCGAGGATCCGCGGGCGGCATCGTACATCGGGCTTCATCGCGTATTTTCAGGCTTTCACCAATACCTGGGCCCCGGTCGAGACCCTCCGGGAGCGCTACGACACGATCCGGCGGTTTCCGCAGATCCGCGCTCTGGCCGTGGGCACTCGGCCCGACTGCGTGGACTCGGCTGTCCTCGATCTGCTCGAATCGTATTGCCAGGACTACGAAGTCTGGATAGAGTACGGCCTGCAGAGCGCCTCGGACGAGATTTTGTCCAGGATCCGGCGAGGCCACACGGTCGAGGACTTTGTGCGGGCCGTGGAGGACACAGCCCGAAGGCCGGCCCTCAAGATTTGCACCCACGTCATTTTCGGGCTTCCCGGCGAAAGCCCGGCCGACCGCGAGCGAACGGCGGCTCTGCTGGCCCGCCTGCCGGTGCACGGGGTCAAGATCCATCACTGCCACGTGGTGCGGGGGACTCCCCTGGCTGACATGTACGCGGCGGGCGCCTACGAGCCGCCGGAGTACGGCCGCTACATCGGCTGGGTCTGCGACTTCCTCGAGCGGATTCCCTGGCGCGTCACCGTGCAGAGGCTGGCGGGGGATGCGCCTCGTCGGCTTCTCCTGGCTCCCAGGTGGGGCCGGAGCGGGATCCAGGTGTCTCGGGGCGTCCAGAGCGAGCTCCTCCGCAGGGGCACGCGCCAGGGATCGCGAATCGAATCGGGCAGGGACCGAGAGGTCCGGGAGGTTTCGTGATGTCTCCTAGAGCCGTCGTTATCGGCAGCGGCATTGGAGGAAGCGGGGCAGGCGCGCTTCTGGCCGTCCGGCTCGGCATGGAAGTCGAGCTATACGAAAAGACCCATCTCCTGGGAGGCAGGTACGCGAGTTACGTGCGGGACGGCTTCCGGCTCGACGTGGGCTGTCACGCGGTCGGCAGTTCCGAAAAAGGCACGATCGGAAAGATCCTCCAGGAGGTGGGCGAGCGCGTCGAGTGGGTGCGCACCAAGAGCCCGGTCTATTTCGTCGGCGACCGCAGGTACCGGTTCCCGAGGGCCGCTTCAGAAATGGGCGTGCCGGCCCAAGACCTGGACGGGCTTATGCGGCTCTTTGCCGACGTCATGGCCTTGCCCGAAGCGGAGCTGGCCGGGCTGGACCGGACGGACCTGAAGCGCTTCCTCCACAGCTATACCCGGGACCGGCGCGTGGAGGCGTTGTTCGCGTTTCTCGCAGGCATGTACTTCTGCGTGCCCCTGGAGGAGACGCCTGCGGGCGAATGGGCCTTCTGCCACCGGGAGCTCGCCCGGAATCTCGCCACAGGCTACCCGGTGGGCGGCACGGGTGCGATCCCCGAGGCTTTCTGCAGAGCCATCGAGAAGACCGGTGGCGCGGTGCACCGCGGCCGGGCGGTCCGCAAGATCCTCGTGGAGGACGGTCGCGCCGCGGGCGTGGTCCTCGACGACGGGACCGTGCGCAGGGCCGATCTGGTGGTCTCCAATGCGGACGTGAAGACGACAGTCCTCGATCTGGTGGGCCCCGAACGCTACGAGCCTTCCTTTGTCGAGAGGATCCGAGGCCTGCGGTGGGCTCACTGCGCCTTCACGGTCCGGGTCGCCCTGGACCGCCCGATCACGGACGACCGGTTCGTGGTGTATCTGAGGGACTTCGACATTCTGGAAGACCGGGACAGGATCCGCGAGGGCTGCGTGCCCGAGACGGCCCCTTCGCTCATGGTCCCGATCCTGAGCAACCTGGATCCCACGGCCGCGCCCGAGGGCAGGCAGATTCTCTACGCGGGCACCGGTTGCTGGCCCGATCTGGCCCGCATGAAGGAGACCCGGGCTCAGTGGAAAGAGGCGTGTCTGAACGGCCTGCGCAGGATCTATCCGGAGATGGACCGCCGCATTCTGTGGGTCGAGGCGGCCGGGCCCGACTACATCGACGGTCTGTTCGGGGAAGGGGGAAACGTGATCGGCGTTGCCCAGACTCTGGACCAGGTGGGTGCCGGCCGGCCCGGAATCGTGGATCCGGCTGTGCGCAACCTCTACCACGCGAGCGCAGACACCGGCGTTCACGGAATCGGCGGAGAACTGGCGGCGGATGCGGCCCTGAGGGTTTACGAGCATCTGCGCGCTCTCGGAGGCCCGCCGGTCTGATGGAAAGGAGGAGCCGGCCATGAGGCGCACCCGCGGCTTTCTTTTCGGCCGCCTCGCACGGATGCTTGCTTTTGCGGCTCTCGCCGCCGCTGCGGCGGCCCTCCCCGCTCCGGCCGAGGCCGAAGTGCCCTACCCTGAGGCGCCGGAAGGCACGGATCCGCGCGCCTACGAACTCTACTGCCGCATTGCGCCGGGCGGAGACGGGCTCCCGGCGAACTACGCGGGGTCCAACGTCTGGAAATACGCGTCCCAAAGCTCGGGAGACCCTGCGATCGACAGCGATCCCCGGGAGCTTTACGGGGTCACGGGCATGAGCGTGGACCGGGCCTGGGAAGTGACAACCGGCAGGCCGGATGTCGTCATTGCGATCCTGGACAGCGGCATCCGGTGGAACGAAAGGGGGATAGCGGAAATCACCAACAAGTTCTACCTGAACAAGGGCGAACTGCCCCCGCCCCAGGGCTCGCCAGACGGCCGGTACGACAGCAACGGGGACGGCGTCTTCAACGTGAGGGACTATGAGCTCGATTCCAGAGTCCGGGACCGAAACGGCAACGGGATTCTGGATCCCGAGGACCTCATCCTGGCGTTTTCGAACGGCCGGGACGACGACGCGAACGGCTATCCGGACGACATCTGCGGCTGGGACATGGTGGACGACGACAACGATCCCCGGGACGACGTCGATTACGGCCACGGCACGGGCGAAGCCAAGGATAGCTGCGCCGAGGCGCAAGCCAGCAGCACGGAAGGCTTTCCCGGCACCTGCCCGAACTGCATGATCCTTCCGGTGCGGGTGGGCCTGAGCTTCATCGCCGAGGACATGACCTTCGGCAGGGGCGTGGTCTTTGCCGTGGACTCGGGAGCCGCCGTGATCCAGGAGGCCCTGGGCACCGTCAACGGTTCGCCCCTGGCTCAGGCAGCCCTGGATTACGCTTACGCAAGAGACGTGCCGGTCATCGCCTCGGCCGCGGACGAGTCGAGCTTTCATCAGAACCTGCCTGCCGCCCACGAGCACACGATCACCGTGAACTCGGTCGTGAAGTACGCTTCCGGCATGTCGCCCCCGTCATACCTGTATCTCAACGGCTGCACGAACTATGGAGCCAACATCGCCTTCTCGGTCTCCTCCTCATCGTGCTCGTCCGAGGCCACGGGACGAGGCGCGGGCATCGCCGGTCTCGTGGTTTCGGCAGCCCGGAACGAATGGGCCGCAGGAACCCTGGAGCGGCCGTTGACCGCAAACGAGATCCGGCAGATTCTCACGATGAGCGCGGACGACATCGACTTCAGCGGCCGCCTGAACGTGTCGCTTCCACTGTTCCGCACGGAGCGGTTTCCTTCGGGCCCGGGCTGGGATCCCTATTTCGGCTACGGCCGCGCGAATGCATACCGGGCCGTGCGCATGGTCGCGGATCTCGAAATCCCCCCGGAGGCGGACATCGTCTTGCCGCTGTGGTTCGAAACCTTCGATCCGGCCGCCAGGTCAGAGATCGAAATCTCGGGGTATGCGGCGGCACGCAGGGCGGACTCTTACACGTACAGGGTCGAGTACGGCCGCGGGCCCCGGCCCGGACCGAACCAGTGGCACACCATCTGCGAATCCGCCGTTCTCGGCGAACCGACCCGGGGAGCGCTCTGCACGTGGCGAATCGCGGACTTCCTCCCGGACGCGTCCAGAGTGCCGGCCGGGCCGGATGATTTCACCTTCACGGTGCGCCTGACGGTCACGGACAATCGGGGCTTGAGGGCCGAGAGCCGAAAGGCCCTCTACCTCCACCACGATCCCACGCTCAAGGCCGGGTTCCCGAAAGCGCTGGGCGCCAGCGGAGAATCTTCGGCCGTGGCGGCCGACCTGGACGGCGACGGCGTTGAAGATCTCGTCGTGGCCACCACGGACGGCAGGGTCCATGCCCTGAAGGGGGACGGGACCCCTCTTGCAGGCTGGCCCGTGGCGACGGATCTGCTCGAACACCGGTACCCGAACTCGGAAGCCTACCGAGGGGGATGGATTTCGGCCGAGATCCGCGAGTCGATCGGCGCGGGCGGGGTGGCGGTCGGGGACCTGGACCGGGACGGCGAGCTGGAAGTGGTCTGTGCGTCCCTGTCCGGAAAGATCTATGTCTGGGAACACGACGGAAGCCTTCGGCCGGGGTTTCCCGTCTCGCTCAATCCGCTCTATTCGCTCAACCCCCGGTTCACGGGCGCGGAGCAGGCCGATGCCAGGGACCGTTTCAACCGCAGGCTCTTCGGCGTCGTCTCCTCGCCGGTCCTTGAGGATCTCGACGGAGACGGGCGCCTGGAGATCGTCTGCTCGGCTCTGGATGGGCACGTGTATGTCTGGACCGCAGAGGGCGAGCCGCTGCCGGGCTGGCCCGTGCTTGTCGTCGATCCGGCGCGCTTCGGCGTTGCGGACGGGCGAACCCGAAGGATCGCGCCTCTTTCCGGCTGCGGCGAGTGCGTGTACGATACGGGCGAGATCGTCTCGACGCCGGCCGTGGGCGACATCGACGGCGACGGGTTTCCGGAGATCGTGGTGGGCACCAACGAGCAGTACGACGAGCACATGAATGTCGGCCTCTCAGGCGGTCTGATGGGGCTTCTGGGCAAGCTCGACGCGGTCAGAGGAAACGGGAGAATCCACGCCCTTCATCATGACGGATACGAGCACCCGGGCGGACCTTTCGTGGAAGGATGGCCGGTCAAGGTCGGCCTTTTCGTGCCTGACCTGCTTCCCATGGTCGGCAGCGGCTTGCCGGGCTCGCCCGCCCTTGCCGACGTGGACCAGGACGGGATTCTGGAGGCAGCCGCATACACGGCGGTGGGGCCCGTCTACCTGCTGCGCGGCGACGGGTCATCCTTTTACGGATCCGATCGCGACGGAGACTACGAGGGGATGGATACCGGGCCCTTTGCCGCGCCGGGCCGGGACCTCCCGACCTTTCCGGCCCTGGGGTCGCCTCTTTTCGCCGATCTTTTCGGAGGGGGCGATCTCGCCTGCGCCGCGCCTTCCGCAGGCCTCCGAAAACTGGCCGACGTGCAGCTGCCTGCCCGGCAGACGGGCGCCGAAAACCACATTTCCGCCTGGGACACGCTGAGCGGAAAGATGCTGCCCGGGTTTCCCGCATACATGGACGATCTCCAGTTCATTGCGAGCCCGGCCGCGGCCGACGTGAACGGCGACGGCCTTGCCGAGATCGTGGCCGGCAGCGGCGGGTTTCTGGTCCGGGCGTACGATGGGGCGGGCCGCCCGGTCGAAGGCTGGCCGAAATTCACCGGGCAGTGGGTCATCGCCACTCCGGCCGTGGGAGACCTGGACGGAGACGGGCTCCTCGAAGTCGCGGTCATGACCCGCAAGGGCCTGCTCTATGTCTGGGAGACGCCGGCCGGGGCTTGCGGCTCGGCGCCCGAACGAGAGTGGCGAACCTTTCACCACGACAGCCAGCGGACAGGGGTCTTCGGAAAAGACGCGGTGCGGCCTGCTTCTGTGCGGGGATTCAGGGCCGAGAAGCGGCGTGGGCGGCTCGAGCTCTCCTGGAATGCCGCAGGGGACAACGGCCTTTGCGGCGCCGCCTCGGCGTACGAAATCCGCGGGAACACCTCTGGCGGGCCCGGCGCGTGGCCGGGGGCAGAGCCCGTGGCCGGGACGGACGAGTCCAAGCCTGCGGGCGCAGCCATGCGGATTGTGGTGGCCGATCCCGGGTTCGCCTTTTACGGCATCCAGGCGGCGGACGAGGCCGGGAACCGGTCCCCGGCAGTGTGGGTCGAAGTGCGGGAGGCGGCCGAACCGGAAAAGAAGCACGATGACGACTCGGGCCTCTGGATCGTATCCACCATGGACGCGGACGGCCGGGCCCGTCCGGCTGAGCCTGTCTCCCTGGGCGTGAACATCGTGCTGATGTTGTCCCTTCCGTTCTTGTGCGCGATGGCTTTCAAAAGGAAAGAACGATCGAAACGCCGGTGAGCGTCATGGTCTGGAAAGAGTTGCAGCAGAAGATCCCTCTTGCCGTGAGCAAGGCGCTCAAGGCGGTTCTGGAATACGACCAGTACAAGCCCGGAGACGAGTTCCGCCTGGACTACCGAAACGACTACCTCGTCTCGCTGCTCCACGCCTTTGCGCCTCTGATCCGGGCCTACTTCCGGTACGAGCTTTTCGGGCTGGAGAACATTCCGGCCCGGGGCCGGGCCGTGCTCGTCTCGAACCACGGCGTCCTTCCTGTGGACGCGGTGCTGCTCATGCACGCGATCCACGAAGCGTACGGCCGGTGGCCCAAGGGGCTTACCGACCGGAGGATCTTCCGGATTCCCTTGCTCCGGCAGTTCTTCATGGATCTGGGCATCGTTCTGGCAGATCCCCAAACCGGCCAGGCCCTGCTGGAGCGGGAGGAGATCGTTCTCATCATGCCCGGCGGCGCCCGGGAAGCCTTCAAGTCGAGCCGCGAGCGCTACAGGCTCTTCTGGCGGCGCCGCATGGGCTTTGTCCGGCTCGCCATCCGAACAGGGTCGCCCATCATCCCGGCCGTGTGCATCGGCATAGACGACACATACCATCTGCTGCTCGACGGCTACAGCGTGGCAGAGAAGTTTTTCGGCAAGGAACCTCTTCTTCCCATCACGCTCCCCATCGGGCTCGGGCCCCTGCCGCTGCCGGTCAAGCTCACCCCTTACGTGGGCAGGCCGATCCGCTTCCGCTACAAACCCGAAGACGCGGAAAATCCGGCCAAGGTCGCGCGCCTGCACCGCAGGGTGCTCGCGGCCATGAAGGCTCTGCTCGACCACGGCCTGAAGGAACGGGCGAGCCAGGAACGAGAACGGCGGAAGGCCGCAATCGGCTCCACGCCCCGGCCTGGTTCCGCGCCCGCGCCCGGTGCGGTTGAGAACCCGGGCGGCTCCGGGGGACCTTCTGCGGAGTGAGCATCCGGCCGGCCAGGGCCAGCGGCCCGGCGCGCTCTCACTCAGACGCGCCGCCTGCCACGGCCTTCTCGAGCTTTTCCGCGTACCGGTGGATCTTGCGGAGCTGCTTTTCCACGTGGTGGCGCTGGACCGGGTCCGCCTGCCAGTCTCTTTCGGCGATGCGGTCCGAAAGGGCCTGCAGCCGGTTCAGAAGCTGCCGGGCGCTCTCCTGCAAAGCCCGGTCGCGCTCGGGAAGAACCGCCACCCGTTCCTCCAGGGCAGGCTCGGCCAGGCGGATCTCCTCGAGGGGCGACGGGACCTCCACGGCAAAGGCGAAGCGCTCCTTGAGCCTGGAGGCGAACTCCCTGGAGACCGGCTCTTCTCCGTGGACCACGAAGACCCGGCTTGCGCTGTTCGGCATCCGGCCGATCCAATCGAGAAGACCTTTCTGGTCCGCGTGGGCGGAAAACCCACCGAGCGTGTGAACCTTTGCCTGGACCGAAACCTCTTCCCTGAAAATCCTGACTTTGCGCGCTCCGTCGACGAGTTCTCTGCCGAGGGTGCCTTTGGCCTGGTAGCCGATGATCACCACGTGGCTGCCCGGCTTCCAGAGGTTGTGCTTGAGGTGATGCTTGATCCTGCCCGCGTCGCACATGCCGCTTGCCGAGATGACGATGAGAGGGCCGTCCATCTCGTTGAGGGCCTGGGATTCTTCGGCGGTCCTGGCGAACCTGAGGGAAGCCGTCTCCAGCGGGTTTTCGCCCGCTGCCAGAAGGGCCAGGGTCTCCTCGTCGAAACATTCCGGATGCTTGCGGAAAATGGCGGTCGCCGAGATCGCCAGGGGGCTGTCCACCCAGGTCGGAAGAGCAGGGGCCCGGCCTTCTGCCTGCAATTTGTGCAGAGCGTAAAGAAGCTCCTGCGTGCGTTCCACGGCAAAGGCCGGGATGATCACCTTGCCCCGGTTCCCGGCAGCCTCCCGGAGAATCTGGGAAAGCTCTTCCAGCGTCTCCTCCATGGGCCTGTGGCACCGGTTGCCGTAGGTGGATTCCATGAAGACGAAATCCGCTCGATCCGGAGGGGACGGGTCCCGGACGATGAACTGCCCGGGATGGCCGAGATCGCCGGAAAAGAGGATCTTTTTTTCTCCCTGTCGGCTCTGGAAAGCGATTTCCAGGAAGGCGGACCCGAGGATGTGCCCGGCGTCCCGGAAGCGGAAGCTCAGGCCGTCGAAAGGCCGGACAGGCTCGTCGTAGGGCACGGGCTCGAAAAAGGGTGCTGTCCTGTGGGCGTCCTCGACCGTGTAGAGCGGCTCGACCGGCCGCTGGCCGATCCGCCGGTTCTTACGGGTCTGCCACTCGGCTTCCATCTGCTGGATGTGCCCGCTGTCGGGCAGCATGATGCCGCAGAGGTCCACGGTCGCGGGCGTTGCGTAGATCTTGCCGCGGAAGCCCTCCTTCACCAGCCGGGGCAGGAGCCCGCTGTGGTCGATATGGGCATGGGTGAGCAGGACGGCCGAGATGTCGGCCGGATCGAAGGGGAACCGCGCCCGGTTCCGTTTCTCGGCGTCTCGGCCGCCCTGGAACATCCCGCAGTCCACAAGGAAAGAGATCTTCCCGTAACGGCAGAGGAAGCATGTCCCGGTCACGGTTCGAACCCCTCCGATGCAGGTGATTCGCATGATCTTGTTCCCTCCCGTTGCCTTTGCGCTTCGGACCTTTCGGCCGAGTCCGCGGGGACCTGTTCCTCAGGCTCTTAACATGGGGTCGGATGCGGGTCAATTCGGATGTCCGGTTTGAGGAGCCCTGCTTCGTCGTTTCCGGGCCAAACGGGAACAGGACTCCTGGCTCGGAACGGTGCCGAGTCCCAGCGGAGTCGGACCCAAAGAGCGCTATCCGTAAAATGAAGGACTGACCCCGCTTTCCTGGACATCGATTTGCAATTGAATATAATGGTCGGTGCGCGGGGATGGGTGCCGTTCGCCGCGGGCAGTGGACAAGAAGACCGAGACGCTTTTTTCCGGAGCAGAGGAGGAACCGCCATGCCGATCGACCTGAAGCAGGCACTCGGAGCCGAGATTCCGCCGATGACCTACCAGATGACCCCGGACAAGGCCATCCTGTACGCCCTGGGCGTGGGAGCCGAGCCGGAGGGGGAGGAGCTCTGTTTCGTGTATGAAAACGGCCTCAAGGTTCTGCCGACCTTCGGCGTCGTGCCGCCGTTCCCGGCCATGATGGGGCTCATCGGCGTGCCGGGCGTGCAGATCAACCCGGTCATGATCCTCCACGGAGAACAGTACCTCGAGGTCCGCAAGCACCCGATCCCGACCTCCGGCGTGCTCACGTCCAAACCGCGCGTGGCCAACATCTACGACAAGGGCAAGGGAGCCCTCATCGAGGTCGAGTGCGAGACCCTGGACGAGAAAGGCGACGTGGTCTTCTACAACATCTTTTCGACCTTCGCCCGGGGCGAGGGCGGCTTCGGCGGTCCCAAGGGCCCTGCGCCGGGGAACGAGCCGCCGGACCGGGCTCCGGACGCCGTTGTGGAGATGACCACCCTGCGGCGCCAGGCGGCGATCTACAGACTTTCGGGGGACTACAATCCGCTCCACATCGATCCCCAGTTCGCGGCCATGGCCGGCTATGACCGTCCCATCATCCACGGGCTGTGCACCTTTGGCTTTGTCGGCCGGGCCGTTCTGAAGACCTACTGCGGCTACGATCCGGCGAAGTTCAAATCCATCAAGGTCCGCTTCTCGCGGCCGGCCTGGCCCGGAGACACGATCGTGACTGAAATGTGGAAGGAGTCGCCGAGCCGGATCATCGTTCGGGCCCATACCAAGGAGCGGCCCGGCGAGTACGTGCTGACCAACGCGGCCGTGGAGCTCAATGTCTGACGGGCAAGGACCCGGCGGCGCGCAAATGCCCAGGAAAATCGCACAGGGGATCCTGATCGGGGTCCTGGCCGCCTCGACGAGCCTTGCGGCGTTTTTTCTGGGGTTGCTCGAGTGGCTCGAAGGTCCCAGCTGGGACTGGAGAGTGCGCGCCGCCGCCCGGCCCGGGCCGGCTACCGACCAGGTCCGCCTCATCCTGATCGACCAGAAAAGCCTGGACTGGGCCGAGGAGACCAACCGGCTCTCCTGGCCCTGGCCCAGGGAGGTCTATGGGACCCTGCTGAGTTTCTGCCGCAGGGGCGGCGCGAGGGCCGTCGCCTTCGATCTTGTGTTTTCCGAACCATCGAAATGGGGGGTGGAGGACGACGAGGCTTTCGGCCAGGCGATTGCGGATGCGGGCAGCGTTGCGGCAGCTCTGTTTCTGAGCCGGGACCAGGGGGCGGCGCTTGAGTGGCCTGCCGAGGTGCCCGAGCAGCCTTTTCGCGTTGTCGGGCTCAAGGAATTCCTTTCCGGTCCTAGGGGAAAGGCCCTGGCTTTGGAAAGGGCTGCCTTCCCGATCCCCGAGGTGGCCTCCCGGGCAGCGGTTCTCGCCAATGTTTCGGGCGGACTGGACGCAGACGCGGTTGTGCGGCGGGCCTCTCCGTTCCGGTTCTTTGCAGGCCGGTTCGTGCCCTCGCTGGGGCTGGCGCCTTATCTGGCGGCGCACCCGGGCCTTTCGATTGTGTTGGAAGACCGCAGGCTGCAGGTGGGCGACCGCCAGGTCCCCCTCGACGAGCAAGGGAGAGCGATTCTCCGCTACCGCGGTCCTTCCCAGACGCACCGGGCGGTCAACGCCGCTGCAGTGATCCAGTCCGAGTTGCGCCTCGCCCAGGGCCAGGCCCCCCTTGTGGATCCCTCTTTCTTCCGGGACAGGTACGTGTTCGTGGGCGTGACCGCGCCGGGGCTCCTGGACCTCAAGCCCACGCCGGTCGGAAGCGTTTACCCGGGCGTGGAAATCCACGCGACCCTTCTGGACAACCTGCTCTCGGGCGACTTTCTCCGTGAGACGAGCCGCTCGTCTGCAGTTCTGGCCGTGCTTCTCGCCGGTCTGGCGGCCGGGGTCTTGGGCCGCCTTGGCCGCACCGGCCTCCAGAGCGGCCTGGCTTTTCTCCTTGTACTCCCGCTTCCGGTCCTGGCCGGATTTGTGGGTTACCGCGCTGGCTTCTGGGTGGAGGTGGCAGCGCCTGAAGCCGCGGCAGCGCTCTCCCTCATCGTGGCCATGGTCGTAAACTACGCGACCGAAGGCCGTCAGAGGCGGTTTCTCAAGAACGCCTTCAGGCACTACCTGAGTCCTGTCGTGATCGAAAAGCTCCTCCGGGAGCCGGGAAAGCTCGCCCTGGGAGGAGAGACCCGGGAGCTGACCATTCTGTTTTCGGACATCCGAGGGTTTACCGGAATCTCTGAAAAGCTCGGCCCCGAGCAGCTGACAGCGTTCCTCAATGCGTATCTGACGGCCATGACCGACATCATCCTGCAAGAGGGTGGAACCCTGGACAAGTACGAGGGGGACGCCATCATCGCTTTCTGGAACGCGCCGCTGGAGCAACCCGATCACGCCTTGCGTGCGGTCCGGGCCGCCCTGCGCTGTCGCTCCGAGCTCGCCCGGATGCGACCGGATCTGGAGAAACGCTTCGGCGTCTCTGTCCACGCCAGAATCGGCGTCAACACCGGGCCTGTCGTGGTCGGAAACCTGGGCTCCGAGCAGCGCTTCGACTACACGTTCATCGGCGACGCGGGCAACGTGGCCTCCCGGCTGGAGGGGATCAACAAGCAGTTCGGCACCGAGATCCTGATCTCCGAGGCCACATTTGCACGGCTCGGCGGGCGCATACCGGCCCGCGAAATTTCCTGCGTGCGAGTCGTGGGACGGGACGAACCGGTCCGCATATTCGAGCCCCTGCTCCCCGAGGAGAGAGATCGCCTCGAGACCGTGATCGATCGGTTTGCCCGGGGCCTGCAGATGTACTACGAGGGCCGGTTCAGCGAGGCTTGCGGCGTCTTCGCAGAGATTGCGGGCGAGGACAGTGCGGCCCGGGTTTACGCCAGGCGCTGCATGGACCTTTCCATGGCCCCGCCCGAGGCCTGGGACGGCGTGTGGCGGATGACGGGAAAATAGGCAAAAGGGGTCAGTCCTTCATTTTACGGATTCCTGGGAAAGGCCGGGCCCAGCTCCGGCGGCTCGGTCAGGCCTGTTTGCAGGCTCCTCAAGATCCAGGATGGCCACGACCTTTCTGCCTGAGTCGGCCGAGAGAGCAACTTCCCTGTATCCGTTCTTGGCCGCGCTGCGGCGGCCGGCCGTGTTTTCCCGGTACAGAACGGCAACAAGCTTTTTCCAGCCCCGCTGGCGGCATCTGGCAACCATCTCTGCGTGCAGTCTGCGGTTGACTTCTGTGCCCCTGTAGTCGGCCCGAATGGCCTTCAGGGCATGGATGACCGCATCCGGCTCTCTGGCGAGCAGAGCGCCGATCTCGTCGCGCCGGCCGATGGAAAAGAGGATCCTCCCGACCACTTCAGGGAGGAAGAGGATCCAGGGACGGCCCAGAAGAGCCCGGGCCGTTGCGCCGAGATTCTCGCGGAAGAGAAGCCGGTGGTAAGGGCCTTGGCACACCGTGGAGAAGCCCACGAGCTCCCCTTTCAGGCACGCGCAGACTGTGAGGCATCTCGCCGAAGTGACGAACCACCGGTACATGGCCCGGACAAAGGATTCGCCGAGCAGCGCCGCCAGGTGTTCGCGGGGCTCAAAACAGAGCCCGTGGAGCCTCGCGAGGTCACCAACGTCCTCAAGGGTCGCTTCCCGGAAAGTCAGGTCTGGGCCGAATCCCAACTTCTCCCCCCGCACGGGCCCGATTGGAGTCCGTCCTTCATTTTACGGATTCCTGCTTGCCCGTGAGCCCTGGATGCGGATTTCCGCACTGCGCTCCCTCCGCCCGCACACCCGAACATGCAGCGAGCGGCCGCGTTCGGCGCAATTCGAGAGAGCTTCTGGATCCGCCGTTTTCTCTTGCCAAGGCCGCGAAAACCTATACAATCTTACTGATAAGACAAACTCTTTCGGAGGTCAACAATGGCCGACGTTGCCACAACGAAGATGTCATCCAGAGGCCAGGTCGTGATTCCGGAGGTCATCAGGAACCGGCTTGGCCTCAAAGCCGGTTCGCAATTCGTCGTGGTCGGCGACAAGGATACGGTCATCTTAAAGGCTATATCTCGGCCCACCCTCGCGGATTTCGATGAGCTCATGGCAGAAGCTCGAAAACAGGCCCGCCAGGCCAGGATGAGGAGGTCTGATATTCGCGCGGCGGTTAGAGATGCCCGTGGGGGCAAGTGAGAATCGTTCTCGATTTTCGGCAGCGGCTCTCGGCCTTGGGGGAATTCCGACGCTCCGGGAACACCGGTCACAGAAAGGGGAAGGTGATGAACGCTCTTGGAGGGGTCCGGGAGACTCGTTTTTTGCGCGGGCGCGCGCATGGCCAGGTGCCGGAGCCTGCCCTCGGAAGGCTCTGGATGGCGGCTGTTGCGGTTCTGGTTGCGGCTGCCCTTCCCGCCTGCGCGGGGGACAACAACGGCGCAGGCGGCCAGGAAGATCAGGGGCCTTTGTACGCCCCGGACTCGGCCGGCCCTTACGCCGTGGGCCGACAGACCTTCGAGGTTGTGGATCCGGCGCGGGAAAACCGGCAGTTCCTGGTTGACGTCTGGTATCCGGTGGATCCGGAGGACGCACAGGGGGATTTCACGGTTTACGAGATCCTTTTCTGGGGCCTTCCGTCCGAGCTTGCCCTCGACGGCCCGCCGGTGAGCCGCTCGGGGAGATTCCCTCTGGTCGTCTTCTCCCACGGCTCCGGGGGCATCCGGTTCCAGTCCATCTTTCTCACCGAAGCGCTGGCGAGCCACGGGTTTGTGGTTGCCGCACCGGACCACACGGGCAACACCCTTCTCGACGACACCGAAGGCGAGCTGACGGGCCAGAAAATGGTCGACAGGCCTCTGGACGTCTCCCTGGTGATCACGGAGATGCTCGCCAGGAACGACGATCCGGGCGATCCCTTCTATCAAACCCTGGACCCGGGGCGCGTCGGAGTGGCCGGCCATTCCTTCGGAGGATTCACCAGCCTCGCCATGGCCGCCGGCTTCGGCGCCGACCCGCCTGCCGAAATTGCGGGCGAGCTGCCGGAAGGGTTCGAGCTCATCCCTCCGGACAGCCGGGTGAAGGCCATCGTTCCGATTGCGCCGGTTTCCTCCTTTTTCGGGGAGTCCGAACTCTCCTCCATCGAGGTGCCGACCCTCATCGTCGGCGGCACCCAGGACACGATCACGCCCGTGGAGCCCGAAAGCAGGCGCGCCTTCGACCTGATCTCCGGAGACGTTTTCCGGGTCGATGTGGTGGGGGCGGTTCACTTCTCCTTCACCAATTCCTGCGATCTCATCCGGATCCTGAAAGAATCGGGCCTTCCCGAGGGGCTCATCGCGTTCCTGCTGGGACCGGACTTCCTCGCGCCCTGCGGCCCCGACGTGATCGATGTCAAGGAGGCCCAGCGCCTGACGAACCTGTACGGAGTCTCCCATTTCCGGAGATTCCTGACCGGAGACTGGCGCTACGAGCGGTACCTTTCGGCCTCGTACGCCGAGCAGAACGAACCTGACGTCCTCTTTTTTGCCGGGGGCGAATGAGAGCCGCGCAGGCGGCGGAGCGGCCGGCCCTGCTGCCTCAAAAGGTTCCCCTGTAAAAGGCCAGGCGTCTTGCCTGGGGCCGGAAAGCCTCAAGCAGAGCGGCCTCCTCGGCCCGGTCCAGAGGCACGAAGTTTCGGCCTGCGCGGGCCAGGGTCTGGACCTCCTCAGGGCTCGAGCAGCCCACGATGGCCACGTCGATCGGCCGCGAAAGGGCGAACCGAAGAAGCAGGTCCGCCGTGATGCCTCCCTCGGGATGCACGTAGTGGGAGGCGCCCAGGACCTTCATGGCGATGACGGCCACGCCCTTTTCGCGCGCCAGCGGCAGGGTCCTGTCGAGAAAGCCGCCCAGGACGGCCTCGGCCGGATTGACCGGCATCATGACCGAGTCCACGGGCCACTGCTCGACCGCCCGCACGAGAACAGAAGGGTCGTGATGTCCCGTGACACCGATGAATCGGACCTTGCCCGAGGCCTTTGCTTCCAGGAATGCCTCCAGTGCGCCCCCGGGGCCGGCGATCCGGTCGAGCTCGCCGTGGGTTCTGACGTCGTGGATCTGCCAGAGATCCAGATGCTCGATGCCCATGGTTTCGAGGCTGTGGGCCAGGTCGGCCAGGGCTGCCCTGCGGTCCCTGGAAGCTGACTTGCTCGCCTGGAAAACCCTGGCGCGCAGATCGGGGTTCTTCTGCCAGACGGAGCCGTAGTACCCCTGACTGCCTGCGTAGGCCATGGCCGAGTCGAAATAGGCAATACCGCAGGCCAGGGCCTCCCGGATGACCGCGCGGGCTTCTCGGTCCCTTCCGCATGTCCTGAGAACGCCTTCTCCGCCGAGCCCGACGCAGGTCACGTCCGCGTCGGTGCGTCCGAACGGCCGCGACGGGAGGGTGGAATTTTCGGAATGCATGTTTTGCTGCCCGCTTGTACCTCTCCTGACCATTGGATGATGAGCAGCCCGATTGGATTCGGTGCCCGGAGGATGCTCCCTTGGAGGCGATGCCTTCATCTAAAGAAGGATTTTCGTACATCCTCAAATGCCCTGGCCTAAAGGAGGATAGACCATGAGCAAGCTGTTGTATCTTTTGGCATCGCCCTTGGAAGACCGTTCCCATTCCGTTGCGGTGGCCGACGCGTTCGTGGACGCGTACCGGGCCGCCCATCCTGGCGACGTGATTGTGCGAAGGAACCTCTTCAGCACGAACCTGCCGACCTTTGACGGCTTCAAGCTTTCGGCCAAGTACGCCATCCTTCACGGACGCACGTTCACCCAGGAACAGAAGGACGCTTGGAAGGCCGTCCAGAACGAAATCGAGGAGTTCAAGTCGGCAGACAAGTACGTGCTGGCCGTGCCCATGTGGAACTTCGGGATCCCGTACCGGCTCAAGCAGTATCTGGACGTGATCGTCCAGCCGGGCCACACGTTTTCCTTCAGCCCCCAGGAGGGCTACAAGGGGCTTGTGACCGGCAAGCCTCTGCTTGCGGTTGTGGCCAGAGGCGGCGAGTACCCTGCCGGGAGTCCGGCCGAAAAGATGGATTTTCAGAAGCCTTACCTGGAAACGATCCTCGGTTTCATCGGTTTTACCGACCTGCGGTGGATCGTGGTCGAACCGACTCTGGCCGGCGGCGAGGAGGCTGCGGGCCGAAAGCGGGCGCAGGCGATCGAGGCGGCCAGAAAGCTCGCGGCTGCATTCTGAGGGAGCGGCCGCGATCGCCGGCTGGCCTGCAGACCTCTCGGGGCCGCTCGGCAGGTCCAGGGCCGCCCGGGCTCCTCCTGGCGCCCGGGCTTGACGGGTTGCCGGAATTCCCATAAACATATCGGCTGGTTCCTGGGGGAGCCCATTCGCCGGGACTGGTTTGCAAACGCTGCAAGGAAGGTGCTGTCCATGTTTCAAAGATCCATTCAACTGGGCGTCTTCTTGGAAAACAAGCCGGGCGAGCTTTCCCGGCTGGCCCGGGTGCTGGGCGACCGCGGGATCAACATCACGGCCATGTCCATTCAGGACCCCACCGAATACATCCAGGGCCTTTTCAAGGCTCGCGAGGTGACCACCCGCAGGATCGCCTCGACCGCAAGCTATGGAGCGATTCTCAAGGAGGCGGCCCTGCTCACCTTGATCCGGTTCATCACGTCCGAGCCCGAGCGGAGCGTGGAAGTGCTCACCCAGGCCGGGTACACGGTCAACACGGATGAAGTGATCCTCACCGTGCTCGACAACCGTCCCGGCCAGCTCGCCTCGATCGCCGAAAGGCTGGCCAAGCGGAACGTCAACATCGACTACACCTACGGCTCGGCTCTGGAGGAGGCCAAGAGAGCGCTCTTTGTGTTCCGGGTCTCGGATATCGACGCCGCCATGAAGGCGCTGGAAAAACAGCCGGGGTAAGGGTAAGCGGCTCCGCTTATCGGGTTTCGGTTATCAGGTCTCTCAGGTCTGAAGGGGCCGGGGCTCATCTCCGGCCGCTTCGGAAACCAGGCGCAAGCGAGGACGACGGGTCCGGACGTGCTGCCCACGGCCACACGCTTCTGGCTTCTGGCTCCCCCCATCCTGATCTTTGCCGCCGCGCTCTGGTTTTTTCTCCGCGGGGAGGGAGGTCGTTGATCTTTCTCCTGGTCTTCGGCCTCTACCTGGCTTTGGTCACGGGGATCGGGGTCTATTACACCCGCTCGAATCGCAATCTCGAAACGTTCATCCTCGGGGGCAGGCGCCTGGGCCCGTGGGTCGCGGCGATTTCCGCCGAAGCCTCGGACATGAGCGCCTGGCTCCTCGTCGGCCTTCCGGCCGCCGCCTATGCAGGGGGCTTTTCCATCCTCTGGGCCGTGATCGGATGCGCTGCCGGCACGCTTTTCAACTGGCTCGTCATTGCGCCCAGGCTTTACCGGGCTTCCTTGAGCACCGGCGCGCTGACCCTTCCGGATTTTCTCGAGGCCCGCTTCGGCGGCAGGGGAGGCCGGGAGCTGCGTCTTCTGGCCGCGGCCGTGGTTCTGGTGTTTTTCTCGACTTACATCTCCGCCCAGTTCATCGCGGTCGGGAAGATTTTTGAAACCTGCTTCGCCGACATTCGCACTCCCTGGGGATCGATTTCCATCGGCTACGTCCAGGGCCTTGTCATCGGCTGCGGCGTGATCCTTTTTTACACGCTGACGGGCGGCTTCCTCTCGGTGGCCATGACGGATCTCATCCAGGGGACGATCATGGTTATTGCCCTCGTGGCCCTGCCTGCGGCAGGGATCGCCGAACTGGGCGGGCCGGGCCGCCTCTGGGAGGCCATGGGAGCGGCGGAAGAGGGAGCGGCGCTGCTCAGCCTCGGCGGAAACGCCAGTGGGGCGGCCTTCTGGCTGGGCGTGGTCGCTGGCGGTCTTTCCTGGGGGCTGGGCTATCCGGGCCAGCCCCACATCCTGGCGCGCTTCATGGCCGTTCGGGATTCGAAAACGATCCCGTTCTCCGCCTTGATCTCTGTCTGCTGGGTTCTCGTCGCCCTGTATGGGGCCATGCTGGCGGGCTTTCTCGGGATCGGTCTTCTGGGACAGGGCCTGGAGGACCCGGACCGCGTGCTGCCGCTGCTGGCCGGCCGGCTGCTTCCGGAGTGGATGACCGCGGTCGTGATCGCGGCGGCTGTCGCCGCCGTCATGTCCACGGTGGACTCCCAGATCCTGGTCGCGGTTTCGGCAGTCGTGGAAGATGTGTACGTGAGAATGCTGGGCGGGGATCCGGGTTCCCGAAAGGCGGTCTGGATGGGCCGCGCAGTGGGGCTCTTGCTGGGAGGTGCGGCGCTCCTGATGGCCCTGCGCAGGACCGACGTCTTCGGCCGGGTCTTCGATGCCTGGGGAGGCCTGGCCGCAGGACTCGGGCCTGCCGTGTGTTTTTCGCTTCTTTGGAAAAGGACCACCTGGCAAGGGGTCCTGGCGGGCATGGCCGCGGGCGCCGGGATTCTCCAGCTCTGGCCCTGGCTTCGGGGCGCCTGGCCCTTCGGC
>FWPU01007219.1_pt1 | contig 20793 bp, 19 predicted proteins | sample 2228361 | NCBI WGS metagenome assembly FWPU01 (sample SAMEA103939777, study PRJEB20133) | metagenome
GAGAGAGTAAAAGAGGCATTAAGGGAGATGGTAGTAACAGATGTTGTGCAAAAGATGATGGTTTTAAAAATAAGAATGCTTATTTTTAAATGGGTTAGAAAAATTAACTGATAAAGTCAAGATAAACTCCTGACTTTTGCCTCCTGACTTTTGCCTCCTGACTCTTGACCTCATACTTCTGACCTATTCCTCTTCAACACGGGGATTACATTTTCTGTGCCTCCGTGTCCTCTATTCGTGAATTAAATTAAAGAATTATAACGGACACGGAACTCTCAGACGACCGATATGGTTTACCGAAACAGACACGGAACACGGATAAAATCGTCACAGAACATGAATACGCCTTACAGAAATGAATTACAAAGTTTTATAAACTGATAAAAATTTTTTCCTTAAAAAAGTGCTCCAATAACTTGACTTTAGAAACCCACTTAAGTAATATAGCATAGTTAAAATTTTAGGAGGAGGTCAGAGTGGAAGCACCGTTGTTGATAGAGATTCACGGAATACCACCTTATGTAACATATTCCTGGCTTGCAATGATTATAATAATCGCTGTGAGTTTAATAATAAGGTCTTCATTAAGACTCATGCCAGGCGGTATTCAGAATTTTATAGAAATAATAGTAGAAGAATTAAAAAAACTCGCAGATGAGAACATAGGACACCACTGGTCACCAAGATTCTTTCCCTTAATAGGTACGCTCGGAATTTATATACTTATATGCAATTTTATGGGCCTGATACCAGGCTTTGAATCACCCACAAGCAACATAAACACAACTGCATCAATGGCACTTCCAGTATTCCTCGCTACTCATTACTATGGCATAAGGGTACATGGAATTAAGTATATAAATCACTTTCTTGGCCCCATGAGAAGTATCTGGGCATTACCATTAATGGTCATGATGTTTGTAATAGAGATAATAGGACATATAGCAAGGCCTGTTACATTAAGTGTCAGGCTTTTTGGAAACATGATTGCAAAGCATATGATACTCATTATACTCGCTCTTCTTACTCCATGGATTGTTCCTGTTGCAATACTTGGCCTTGGCGTGCTTGTAAGTGTCATCCAGGCATTCGTTTTTGTACTCCTGACAACGCTTTATCTTGCAGGTGCTGTTGAAGAGGCACATTAAAAAATAATTCTTGATAAAGAAAGGAGGAAAACATGAAGAAAACTCTCATCGTAACAATGTTAACCCTGGCATTAGTCTATCTTACTGTTTCCATCGCATTTGCTGAGGAGGGTGGTCTCACTGAAGCAAAACTTAAATACTACGGAATGGCTGCACTCGGCTGCGCAATAGGAATAGGGCTGGCTGCTCTTGGCACTGGTATTGGACAGGGTATTGGATTAAGCAGAGCATGTGAGGGAGTCGCAAGAAACCCAGGAGTATCGGGTAAGATCATGACAACCCTCATTATTGGTCTTGCGATGATTGAATCCCTTGCAATATATGCCCTTGTTGTTGTTCTTATTGTTCTATTTGCAAACCCATTCAAGATATAATCCTTGCAACAGATTCACACCACCCCTCTTCGAAGAGGGGTGGTTTTTCTTTAAAAACTTATAAAAAGGATGGTAAAATATAAAATGCCAGGCGAGTATAGGTACAAAGAATTTACAGATGAAGAAAGCAGGATATACGAAAGGTCTATAAAGAGCATTATTGAAAATCTCAATAATGGACTGTCATTCAACCTTGCATGCGAGAGTCTGGATATCAAGGATCAGGAACTCAGAAACATAATAGTGGATAATGCCCTTAAGGTAAAGATTGCTGAGATGCATTACGGTAAGAATCTTACATTCGATGAGATATCGAAGATACTCGATGTATCTATTGAAAGACTTCTAAGAGCCAATGAAGAGATGCTCGAAGATGTTATGGAGAGCATGCCCAAAACCCTTGGTAAAAAACTTGATGAACTAGACTTAAGATGAAGAAGGTAAGGCTCTTTTCACTGAGCACATGCCCAGTTTGCAAAAAAGTAAAACAACTACTCGATGATAACAGTGTAACCTATGAACTGATCGAAGTGGACACACTCGACTCAGGAGAGCAATGGGTAATGACAAAGGAACTAAAAAAATACAATCCCGATGCATCATTTCCAACTCTTATAATTGAAGATGTTATCAAAGGATATGACCCTGAATTGATAAAATCTAAGATATTCTCAAAATGAATCCTGAAAAATTATATGATATTCTCAAAAGATATGCAGAATCACAGGGAATTGAATTAAACAGAGATAAGGAATTCACGCTCGATATAATAAAAGGACTTCTAAAGAATGAAGAAAGATTCGGATACAGGTCATGTCCGTGCAGGCTTGCCACAGGCATAAAGGAGAAAGATGAGGATATCATCTGCCCCTGTAGATACAGAGATGATGACCTGAGGGAGTACGGAAGTTGTTATTGTTATCTTTATGTCACAAAGGAATGGAATGAAGATAAGATACCACACAAAATAGTTCCTGAAAGGAGGAAATGTTATGAACCAAAATGAAAGCGAAAAGACCATATTCTCCATGCAGGAACTCTCTGATATCAAAAAAAGGCACGATATACTTTCTAATATAAGATTTGATATCACACCACGAGTAATAATGGAACCAAGGTTTCTCAGCGATCCTGAAACCGTTAAAAAATTAAGAGAGATGACAGGTTATATCTTCTACATAGAGACAGAATGCGAGACACCCCAGTTAATGCTAATGAAATTCGATAAGAGTAATATAGCCACAACGATAGGCCACATAAAAGAGATCCCTCAGGAACTCCTTGAAAGAGCAATAAAGGAACCTGACGAACCACCGACCTGTGGAATGTACGCCATCAATGATGAGATCAAGGAGTGGCTCAAAAAGGAACTTAATATATGAATGTAACACTGGGAATTTCCCAGGAAAAATAAAATGAAAAAACCAAGAAATAAATACTTCATTAGTGTAAATAAACCGATTTGGTCATGATTAGTTAATTACCCTACCTGAGTGTATTTTTTCAAAATATATTACAGGAAATATTTATTACTCGACCTCAGACCATGTGTCAGTTAAAATCACTCATATTAAAAATCTATTTTTTATTATTTATACTGGCTGAAGACTTGAGTCTTAGTGTTTCTTCAATAAGAAAGATATATTTTAGATACCTGAAACCGAATAAAAGGGCATCTTCATCATCACTCCTGAGTACTTGCTTCGTCTCATCATCCACATCAAATATCTCAAAAAATCTACTCTCGAAAAGAAATCTTCTGAAGGCATCTATGTTATAGCATGCCATATAAAAGACAGACTGTTTTCTTGCATCCATCTGTTTTTTAAGAGATTTATTTGTAAGTAGTATCCCCTTCCAGCCTCTGTTCATCTCGTCATACTTTATAATATCCTGATCTCTTCTCCATTCATCAATTGTCCATTCAATATTTTCCTCGAATCCCCTGCAGTGAGGCTCCTTAATCATAAAAAAGAATTCCTCATCAACTATTCCCTTTTCAATTGCCTTCTTCAACATCCCGTGACCAACAGGATAATAACGACAATTAACAGGCCTGTGATCATAGATGGTACAACCATCTGGTGTTACGAAAAAACACTCTCTTTTTTCTGTATCTGACATTCTTAAGAATACAAATGGTAGCATAGTGTTTTCATCTATCTCGGTACGGGTATACCTCTCAAGAAATTCTTCAGAAGTTAAATTCAGTCTCTTCTTCATCACGATAATATCAAACGGAGTCAGCATTATATCTATATTATTACAGCACCTCGTAAAGCAAGATATGGCCTTGTGGCAACGGAATCTGAATCTGCTCTGAGACGAGAGTTTCACATGTTCTACATAGGACATATTAAGCATTTTTACCTCTTTCAAAAAAATAAAGGGGCTGGTGTTTTCACCAGCCCCTTGAATTAAAAGCTTATTTAATAAGCGGAACAATCAGCAATGCCACGATATTTATGACCTTGATCATCGGATTGATAGCAGGACCTGCTGTATCTTTGTAAGGGTCACCAACTGTATCACCCGTAACTGCTGCCTTATGGGCATCTGACTTCTTTCCACCATATGCACCATCTTCTATATACTTCTTCGCATTATCCCATGCACCGCCACCACTTGTCATTGCAATAGCCTGGAATAATCCTGTAATGATGCTTCCTATGAGTACACCACCAAGAGCCTCTTTTCCTATTAAGAATCCAACCAGTATCGGAACTACAACAGGTATTAAGGCAGGCACCATCATCTGCTTCAATGCGCCCTTTGTAACTATATCGACACACATGCCATACTGTGGTTTTGCTTTTCCTTCCATAATACCAGGTATCTCTCTAAACTGTCTTCTCACTTCATCAACTACACCACCTGCAGCCTTACCAACAGCCTCCATTAATAGTGAACCAAAATAGTAAGGCAGAAGGCCACCAATAAAGAGACCGACGAGAACCTTTGGATTGGAGAGTTCAAACATTATATTTTCGCCAAATGACCTTGAGTATTCTGCAAAAAGGACAAGTGCAGCCAATCCAGCAGAACCTATTGCATAACCTTTTGTGACAGCCTTTGTTGTATTCCCAACTGCATCGAGGGGATCAGTCACTGCCCTGATCTCCTTTGGCAGTTCTGCCATCTCTGCAATGCCACCTGCATTATCAGTTATAGGACCATATGAGTCTATAGACACTACTATTCCTGTCATCGAAAGCATCGATACTGCACTCAGTGCTATTGCAAACAATCCTGTTCCAGGATTTCCACTAAATCCTCCACCAAGTGCATATGCCCAAAGAATAGAGCCTGATATTGCAATAACAGGAAGACCTGTGGACTTCATGCTCACTGCAAGTCCTGCGATTATATTCGTTGCATGTCCTGTCTGGCTTGCTGCTGCTATATGTTTTACAGGTCCAAAACTCTTTGATGTGAAGTACTCCGTGATCATGACTATAAGACCTGTAAGAACGAGCCCGATAATCGCTGTTGTAAAGACCTTAAGAGGCGTGAATACTCCAGGGTCAACAGTAGGTTGAGCAAGAAACCACGCTGATACGAAGTAAAATGCTATTGCAGCGAGGATACCAGATACTGCAAGTCCCTTGTAAAGGGCACCCATTATATACTGGCTCTTGCCCAGTTTTACAAAAAATGTTCCTATTATTGATGCGATTATGGATACTCCACCTATTAAGAGAGGGAATAATACCCATGGACTATCAGGACCGAATATGGTTTTTGCAAGGAGCATTGCTGCAACAACTGTGACTGTATATGTCTCATAAAGGTCTGCTGCCATTCCTGCACAGTCACCAACATTATCACCAACATTATCTGCTATGACAGCAGGGTTTCTTGGATCATCCTCAGGAATACCTGCCTCGACCTTACCGACAAGGTCTGCACCAACATCAGCAGCCTTGGTATAAATTCCACCTGCAATACGAGCAAAAACACTCATAAGTGAGCATCCAAAACCCAATCCAACAAGGGCATGGAATACCTTTTCTATATCAGACTCCACACTCCTCACTATAAGGTAGTAGCCAGCAATCCCAAGAATTCCGAGACCAACCACTATCATTCCTGTAACAGAACCACCCTTAAAAGCGAGTTTTAATGCATTATTCAATCCTCCACTTGCAGCCTGTGCAGTTCTTACATTCGACCTCACAGTAACCATCATACCAATATATCCCGCAAGAGCAGAACCGATTGAACCTATCAGAAAACCAAATGCTGTCCATATTCCAAGAAAGAGGAGAAGAATAAAGAGCACAGCACCAGCAATAGCAACTGTTGTATACTCCCTCTTCAGAAATGCCTCAGCACCTTCCTTGATGGCATCAGATATCGCTCTCATTCTGTCAGTCCCAGAATCCTGTTTGAGAACCCATCCTGCACTCAAAAGGGCATAAGCGACACCAAGAAAACCACTTATAAGAGAAAAGATCAGAATTCCATCCATTGCTTTAACCTCCTTTTTTATTTATTTTATTTACTTTCAGTTATATATTCTTTTAAATAGTGGACCTCTGCTTCAAGTTTTCCAACCAACGCCTTCACAACATCCCTTATGGAAATAATACCGACAATCTTACCCTCCTTCTCCACAACAGGCAGGTGCCTGATCTTCTTAATATTCATAACAGACATCGCATACTGAATATCATCCTCTGGCTGTACAACAAGTAGATCCCTGCTCATCACATTACTTACAGGGATATCTGAAAAATCCTTTCCATATTTAACCCATGCCTTTAATACATCCCTTTCTGTAAAAAGCCCGATCGGTGTATAACCATCAACCACAATGACTGCTCCTATATTTCTCTCAACCATCTTCTCTATTGCCTGAGAGATCTTTGTATCGGAATATATTCCTATCAATTCAGTTCCTTTCTCCCTGAGAAGTTCTTTTACCTTCAACTATATTGCCTCCCTTGAAATATTCTCGACTGAACCACTTCTATCTATAAGCACCTTTGGTGATATACTTGCATACCTTGCAAATACCATTGCAGTTGCCCTATACAGCATATGAGCCATCTTGGAAAATGGCGCATATGCAAAGAGGAAAAATACGAATGAAAGATGTGCTATATACACAGAGTATGCCAGTGATGCCACATCCGCAAGCCTTAACAACTCAGAAAGGATACCAGTTGCCATAATAGAAAAAACTATGAATATAAACAACCAGTCATAATAACTACCGATGCCCGCTTTTGAATAATTCTTAAGTCTGTTCACAATCACGAGAAGAATCCCCACAAGGAGTCCAATAGCACTTATATTTCCGATTATCTTCATTGGATCATAAAGTGGATATGGCGACGGTCTTTTAAGCCCGTAAAGGTATATAAAAGCGAGTGTGGTAGTTATGGCAAGACCAACGAAACTGTAGAAGACCAGAAGATGTGAGATAGCCCTGCCGGAAGTAACACTACATCTATTGAATCTTCTGTGAGCAAGAATCTCCTTCAGTGTATCTATTATGGCTGACTTCAAATCCCCACCCTTAACACCTGCATTTTCTGACATATCCTTCCAGTACCTCTTTATACCGCTCACAAGTACTATCACTGCAAAGAGCGCTGCAGCAATAAATACAGGGTCTATGAATGCAGTGGTTGGTATGAGATTGGAATAGACTATCCCCTTTTCAGGATCTCTTGGAACATTATTAAAATCCAGTTTTCCTGTAATCGAAAGGTAACTAAGGAATATCAACACAGGAACAGCCATGAGAAATACAAAGTACTTGATATCATTTACAGCCCTTGCCAGAAAGGAAGGCTTTGAATAATGTTCAAGGCTTAACCTCCTTATGGCATTTATGACCTCACCAGGCTTTGCACCTCTTGGGCAATATGCTGTGCAATCACTGCATTGATGGCAGAGCCATATATCTGGATTGCTGAAGAGCTTATCCTTTAACCCCCACTGTGCATAAAGCATCTCCTTTCTCGGAAATGGCTTTTTATCCTGAGTAACATTGCATACCACCGTGCATGTTGAACACTGATAACACTTTTTCAGGTCTCCACCCCCAGATCTCATTACCTTTTTAACAAATCCAAGATCAGGTCTTATTATCTCAGCCATTCTTTACCTCCTAAAAGCCCTTATATGGATTTGGTCCGAATTCTTTAACTTTATCTACAAATTCATTAATTGTCTGAGGTAGTTTATGGTAGTCAGAGATTGCCAGTTGTACCATCTCGACTCTTTCTGATTCAAGCATCAATCTTCCCAATGTTTCCTGTAGTTTACCGAGCCTGTAATTTGCTAATTCACTGCCTTTAACAAAATGGCACTGATAGTTCTCTCCAAATTTACATCCAAGGAGAATGGCTCCATCAATACCCCTTGAGAAGGCATCTGCTATCCAGACAAGGTTTAGTGAACCAAGGCACCTTAATGGAATTATCTTTATATCAGGTCTCAGTCTCATCCTATTTATTCCTGCTGTATCTAAGGCAGGATACGCATCATTTTCGCACACAAAGGCAAGGAGTGTTGTACCCTCTTCAGGCACATCGATAGACTTGATCATGCTCGATATCATATCAACACTGTAATCCTTAAAGGAGACTATCCTTTCAGGGCATGCACCAAGACATGTTGCACACCTTCTGCATCTGTTAGGTTTGTAGTAAGGTATTCCCTTTTCGTCCTCATCAATCGCACCAAATGGACACTCCTCTGTACACCTCTTACATGCTGTACATCTCATAAGGTATGGGTCAGGATATGTCATATCCCATGCCCTTGGATGAACCGCAATGCCCTTTGCCACATGCTCCACAGCCTGTATTGCCTTTAGTGCTGCACCCCTTGCATCATCCTGAGATTCAGCTATTGGCATCGGTTGTCTTACACATCCTGCCGCATAAATACCTGTTCTTCTGGTCTCATACTGGAAACATATAAAGTTCGAATCAGCAAAGCCATTGAATAATTCGAGTTCTGGTAGGCCAGGTCCCTGTCTGTACTTAAGATTAAGTATGGGATCATCTATTGTGTTTGGAACCATTCCTGTAGCAAGGACGATGAGGTCTGCCTCAACCTTTATTGTATCACTTGAAAATATACTCTCTTTCACCTCCACATAAAGATGTCCATTCTCCTCAGTGATACCGCTTACTTCACCCTTTGTGAGCATCACACCAGGATCATTCTGTAAATCCTTGTAAAAGAATTCATACTGTCCGGGTGTCCTCATGTCTTTATATATTATTATTGCAAGATTATCATCTGAAGATTCTCTCACATACTTCGCCTGTTTAAGGGATGTCATACAGCAGTAATGGGAACAGTATGGTAGATGCTCTGGATCCCTTGAGCCAGCACATTGTATAAATACCACTTTCTTTGGTGCCTTACCATCTGAAGGTCTCAAAAGTCTCTTATTTTTTGCCATCTCCTCGAATTCTATATTCGTAACAACATCCTTATATTTACCATAACCAAGATGCCCGAGTTTTGTGGCATCATACGGTCTCCATCCTGCAGCGAGTATAACCGCTCCTATCTTCAAAACCTCGGTCTTTCCATTATATTCAACAGTAACATCCCATATACCTGGCTGTCCATCGGTACTCAAAACCTTCGCATTTTTGAACACCATTATATTTGGATGCGCCTCGACCTCTCTAATAAGATCATTAACAGTCGGTTCAATAAGTTTGTATGGATAAGTTCTCGACACCTGTCTGTAAAGTTTCTTTGCATATCCACCGAGCTCAGATTCCTTCTCAACCAAATAAACTTTATAACCTGCCTTTGCTGCCTCAATAGCAGAGGTCATACCAGTCACACCACCGCCTATTACGAGTATAGTCTTTACTGTATCCTGAATATAGGGCTCAGGAAGTTCAGATTTCTGAACCTTCACTATACCCATCTTGAGATAATCTTCAGCAAGTGTTTGGGTCTCTTCAGTATTTGGCTCCTGTGTCCATGCCACAAATTCCCTGATATTAACTCTCTCGACAATAGAACCTGGGAAATCAAAGACCTCATACTTAACTCTTGGCGAACATGCAGCAATAACAAGTGAATTTATTCCCTCATTCTTCATATCAGTCTTTATCAATTCAATACCTTCAGGGCTACAAAGTGCATGGTGTCTCTTTGCAGGAAGGGAATATGAATTCTTTGCTCTCTTTTCGAGTTCTTCAACCTTAATCGCCTCCCTTATACCGCAGCCCTCACATATATATACACCGATCTTCTTCTCCATTATTTTGCACCTCCCACAATATACTGTATGGCTTTAAGTGCCGCGCCAGTTGCATCCTGGACAGACTTTGCAACATCGAATGGACTCTTTGCACATCCTGTCACGGATATACCAGAATCGGATGGCACAATAAATCCATGTTCATTAAATTCAACACTCAAGGGAAGTCTTTTTTCATTAAGTGAAGGTTCCATTCCTGTAGCGAGTACAAGCATATCGACCTTTACCCTTACGAGTTCACCCGTGAGCATATTTTCTGCCTCTACTATCACATCATCACTTCCCTGTGCCTGCACAACCTTTGCAACCTTACCCTTAATAAGCGTTGCATTGGGACTATCCTTAACCTTCCAGTAAAACTGCTCATATCTACCAGGTGTTCTTATGTCAATATAAAATACATATACCTTTGCATTCGGGTTCTGCTCCCATAAATACATCGCCTGCTTCATCGATGCCATACAGCATATGTATGAACAAAACTTAAGGTGATTTTCATCTCTGCTTCCAGCGCACTGAACAAATCCTATGGTTTCTACGGGTTTTGCATCTGAGGGTCTTAATATCTTTCCTCCTGTCGGTCCGTTCTGGGATGCGAGTCTTTCCATCATCATGTTAGTAATAACATTCTTTACCTTACCAAAACCAAGGTTATCGATCCTTTTTGCATCATAAGGTCTCCATCCCGTCGCAACAATTATAGCACCTGCCTTTATTTTAAATGTCTCACCCTTCATATCGAGTCTTATCGCATCGTACTTACACGCTTCAGCACACTTTCCACATGAAGGACCTTTACAGTATCTATCATCAATAACATATCGAAATGGAAATGCCTGATCAAAAGGAATATAAGCAGCCTTTGTCTTATCGAGTCCAAAATTGAATTCATTCGGTCTTTCTTGAGGGCATGCCTCTGAACATGCATTGCATCCCGTACACTTCTCATTCACATACCTTGGATTCTGTCTTATCGTAACCTCGTAATTCCCAGGACCTCCTGTCACACCCACAACCTCTGCCATTGTGTAAAAAGAGATATTGGGATTTGTCCTTATCCTTCTATAATTAATCTCGAGACCACATAAAGGGGGACAGAGTTTTGGAAAGTACTTATTAAGTTGTGCCACTCTTCCACCAAGATATGGTTCTTTTTCGACTATAACTGACTCATAACCAGCCTCAGCGAGTTCTATTGCTGTTGTGAGACCGCTTATCCCACCACCGATAACAAGAGCAGTCCTTTCACCCGGCATATCCTTCCTCCTTTTATTATAAAGTTCATACCCTTTCTGGAATCATATAACTCCAGAAAGTGCATAAACCTTATAAATTTTAAAGAAGGCTGGCGAGTCATCCCGCCAGCCTATAAAATCAATTAAGGAAAGAGCTGGACATATGGTTCTTTTCTCAGTGTCCACTCATCCTTTTCAGCATCGTATTTTGCGATTGTGAAGCACTTCCAGTTGTCGTCATCGATAAAGTCTTTATCAGCCCTGTAGTAGTAACCAGGATACCTTGACTCCTCTCTGAAAAGTATTGACCTTGCATGGGCCTCAGCAGCAATAACCCTGTGGTAATTCTCCCAGCATCTGAGAAGTTCATGGAGATTCGATGCTGCTAGTCTGTTAGCATCTTCCTTAAGGAGCTGGAGTCTCCTGAGGCCTTCCTCGATCATGGTCTTACTTGTCTTGAACCATGTATTAACACCACCAAAATACTCATCAGCAATCTTCATGAGTCTCTTCTGATACTGATCAGGCTTTATGAAATAAGGATTCACACTTACATGGTATGGTGATGTTGTGTATGTCTTGTACTTTTCATATACCTCAAATGGTAGATACATCTCTGCAACGAGGTCATCAATCTTTTCCTTTATTGTGGGCTTGAGGTCCATATTGTCAAGTATATAGGCAATTGCTGCTTTTCCTGCCATCCTTCCCTCTGCATGTGATCCTGATGAAAATTTATGACCAGATGCTCCACATGTATCACCAGCCATAAAGAGCCCATTTACTGTAGACATCCTGTTATAACCCCAGAACCAGTTAGATGGGGTCCCTGGTATATCTCCAGGACCGCTTACCCAGAAACCTGCGCAACCTGCATGGGAACCAAGTAGATATGGCTCTGAAGGAATTATCTCTGAAGGAACCTTATCAGGCTCTATATTGTTTGCTGCCCACATTCCTGCCTGACCAATGGTCATATCGAGGAAGTCCTCCCATGCCTCAGCCTCGAGGTGCTTAACCTTCTTCATTCCCTCTTTCTCACCGAGTTTCTCTATCATCTGCTTGCTTATTGCTGCCATCGCTTCATTGGTCCACATCCATACAGGACCTCTACCGCGAAGCATCGCCTCCATCATGAAGTGGTTCCTGATGGTAGTGCCCATGTAATCAACATACTTACCATATCTCTTCTTCGCCTCTGCAATATATTCCTGATTTGCACAATAGTCATCTCTCAGGGAATCTGTTGCCTTTGCCTTGAAGAAAAGGAACCATGCACCAACAGGACCATATCCGTCCTTGAACCTTGCAGGAACGAATCTATTCTCCATCTGGACAAGTTCAGCACCAACCTGTGCACCCATTGCATATCCTGAACCTGAATTCCATACAGGGAACCATGTCCTTCCCATGCCCTCACCAACTGAACGGGGTCTAAAGACATTCACACAACCACCAGGCACAAGGAGTATAGCCTTTGCCCTGAATATATAGACTTTGTTTTCTCTAACGCTGAATCCAATAGCACCTGCAATGGTGTTTGGTTTATTTGCATCGAGAAGAAGCCTTGTTATAAAGACCCTCTCAAAGTGATTCTGTGGTACACCTGTTGCCTGTCTGTTAGACTCGAGCGCCTTCTTCGCAGCCTCTGCAACAATGACCTTATATGATTCTCCATTGATCATTATCTGCCACTTACCTGACCTGACAACAAACTTTTCCCTCTCTGCATTATCTTTACAATCCTTAAGAAGTGGCTTGCCTGCATCCCTTGCCTGGAATCCATCGAGAGAAAAACCATCATCACCCTTTTTCCATATAGGAAGACCCCATTCCTCAAACTTATGAACACTGTCATCTACATGCCTTCCAAGGTCATACACAAGGTCTTCCCTGATTATACCCATAAGGTCATTCCTTACATACTTCACATAATCTTCGATCTTGTTTCCACCCATATAGGTATTTATTGCTGAAAGACCCATTGCAACAGCTCCACTACGGTCTGTTGCTGCCTTATCAACGAGAGTAATCCTTATCTTTTTTGGATTTGCCCATACTGCAGCCTCATATGCAGCACCGCAACCTGCCATTCCACCACCTATTATAAGGAAATCGGTCTCATGCTCTATCACCTCTGGTCTTGCACAATACGAAAAAGTACAGGTCTCTTTTTCCATTTTCACACCTCCTTTTTATTCCTTCCTGGCTTCATAGTTAAAGAAACCAGGCTGTTTAATCTTTGAGTAATCAGGTTCAATATTTTCCTTATAAGGCTCTATCGAACCCTCTGGAGTCAGTCTGATAGGGAATTTAAATCTCTTAATCGCACCGTTCCTGAACTTGATGGTCCACATGATCGAGTCTGTTCCTCTGAGCGGAATAACACTACCACCAAGAGGTATATAATCCGCATATCCTCTCACCTCGATTGCCTGCTGGGGGCAGATCTTCACACAGTTATAACACTCCCAGCACTGCTCAGGCTCCTGATTGTAAGCCTTCATAATGTTCCTGTCGAGGGTCATAAGGTCATGAGGACAGATGTACTGGCATGCTGTCTTATCCTGAGCCTTACAACCATCACACTTCTCAGTAATTACAAAACTCGGCATATACTCCTCCTTCCTCATATACTTAAAGAACCCCAAAGAGGTTCAACATCAATAATAACTTTATTATTTCAAGGCTATATCCACTATTTCGGAATCGAGTCTTTTGTGCTCTATCACTACATCAAAGAGTCTGTCTTTGAATGCCCTTGGCAGCAACTCTATACTCCTCGTTGTTGAAAGGTCACACTTTGAACCAGGAAACCTCTTCAATAATTCATCCTTCTGAGCCTCTGTAGCTTCAACCTTAAGGCGCTTTAAACCAGCAAATGCCTCCTCTGCTTTGTCAGAAAGCCCTGCCTGCTGGAGCTTTGCAAGCCTCTCTTCATTAATCCATATATAAATCGGAAATGTCTCGGCCATCTTACACCTCCATCTTTGGAACTGTCATTACTGGATTTCTATTTAAAAGATATTGATCATCAACAAAAGGATTTCCAAAACCATACCTTTCAGCACTCATCATGACTACATCGAAGACCTCGGGTCTCATCACGAGTCTGGTTGGCTTTACTCCATCAAGTAGAATGCTTCTCAGAACACTTCCACTAAACTTCTGTGGTTTATGACCGCAGAGTCCCTCATATGTTACCTCAGCGCACTGAGGGCAATACCACCATTCAAGGGTAAGAACTGATCTTATACCGAGGTCCGGAATCTTCGAGAATATCTCATGGGCAGCATACTTATCGTAATAATCACCAACACCTGCATGATCCCTGCCAAACATATGGTGAGTGCAACCCATATTTTTTCTGACTATTGCGTGAAATACTGCCTCCTTTGGTCCTGCATATCTCATGTCCCAGAGCAGGATCGAAACCATATGAGTACCCTGTTTGAAATATCCGTGCTCTCCAAGAGCAGCATGGCTTAAGACAATAGCCTCGTCTATATAGTCTCCCTTGCGTTTTTCACCAACAACACAGTTAACCAGTACACCACACTCCCATGGACTCACCTCTGTCTGTGCTTCAAACCATGCACCCTTCATGAGCCACTCGTGGCCTGTGTGTGGAACATTCCTTGTCTGGTGAGCAATAGCCCTTTTCCAGTTCATCTCTTTGAACCTCTCCCTGCTCTTTTCTGGAGGATACCAGAACTTATCAAAGGGAGGATTAATCTGAGGAGGATTAATCAATGTCACCTTTCCTCCAAGGAACTTATCTTTGTACTGGTATGTTCTTTTGACACCAGGATGCTTGTCGTCATCAGTACCATAAACAGACTTTGCCATAAATTGCTTATCATAAGAATAAATCTCCTCGATATCAAAGACTGCAAAGGGCTGACCCTGATATTTAAGCAAAAGCCTGTCTCCTTCCTTAATACCCATTGACTTTATCTCATCATCCGAAAGGTCAAAGACAATGGGTATACTCCAGACATAACCACTAGCAAGGGTCATATTCTTACATATACCATCCACATCCTCCCTCTTCATAAAGCCTTCGAGGGGAGAGAAGAAACCATAGGATATGCTCACAATCTCTCTTGCTATCTGGTCCTTTATCAGCATATCGACCTTTGCCTTGCTGGCAAGTTTCCTTGCCTCTTCCTTGTCAGTTATGACCCTGTTAATAAGTTTTCCACCATGCGGACTTAAAGTATTATCTACCATCTCCGTCCTCCTTTTTATTATTACTGCTGGTGCCTTTATTTTCTTTGATCTTTTTGCAGAAACCTTCTTTGTTGTCTTTCCTGATGATGCCTTTTTAGTTGACCTCTTTGTCTTTTTCTTTGTAGCCATCTTACCCCCTTTCATTTAAAATCTTCAAAATCTTATCGAAGATCTCCTCGATATCACCAGTACCAGGAACAGACCTCAGAATGCCCTTTTTTCTGTAATAATCCGCAACAGGTGCTGTCTGTGCCTCATAAACCTCAAGCCTCTTTCTTATCGTCTCCTCCTTATCATCATCCCTCTGGTATAACTCACCACCACATTTATCACAGACTCCATCTTTTTTTGGTGGTGTAAAGTATATATTGTACATCTGTCCACACCCCTTGCATGTACGCCTTCCTGTAAGCCTCTTCATTAATTCATCAAAAGAGACATCTATACTGATAGCATAATCAAGGGGTGATTTGAGAGAGTTGAGCATCTCATCAAGTGCCTGTGCCTGCGCAACATTCCTCGGAAATCCATCGAGTATATATCCCTTTTTACAGTCATCCTCCTTAAGTCTCTCCCTTATTATTCCTATAACAACACTATCAGGAACGAGTTCCCCTCTATCCATATACGATTTTGCTTCTTTACCAAGTGAGGTACCATCCTGGACTGCCTTTCTGAGGATATCTCCCGTTGATATCTGGGGAATCGAAAATCTCTCTATAAGTTTCTTTGCCTGAGTTCCTTTACCTGCACCTGGAGCACCTAATAATACCAATCTCATAATCTCCTCCATTTAAAAATGTAGCAGGATAATCTTAAAACAATTTACTATAAGATTATGGAATTTCTAAGTCAAATTCTTTTTTCTGATGAAAAGATAAATTTTACTTATCACTCAAGAAAATAACCGATCTTTCTAAATTTTTTATACCTTTCCTCTAATAATTTACTAACAACCTTCTGACTTAATTCTGTCAGGTCTTTTTCGATTATCTTCAATATATTATCCGCCACGAACCTAGGGTTTCTGTGGGCACCCCCCAAAGGTTCAGGTATTATGCCATCTATGATATTAAATTTATACAGATCCTGGGCTGTAAGTTTCAAGGCCTCCGCAGCCCTTGCAAAATCATCAGGCGTGAGTTCTGTGCTTCCCTTCTTCCACAATATTGCAGCACACCCCTCTGGTGATATAACAGAATAAACTGCGTGTTCGAGCATATAGATTCTATCTGCCACGCTTAATGCAAGGGCACCTCCACTTCCACCCTCACCAATAACAATGGTAATAACAGGAACCCTCAATCTTGACATAACCATCAGGTTCTGGGCTATAGCCTCTGCCTGTCCCCTCTCTTCCGCACCTATGCCAGGATATGCACCTGGCGTATCAACAAATGTGATAACAGGTACATTAAATGACTCTGCAAGTTTCATCAGTCTCACAGCCTTTCTATAACCTTCAGGATGGGGCTGACCAAAATTCCTGAATATCCTTTCCTTCGTCCCCCTGCCCTTTTGATGACCTATAACCATCACTGTCCTGCCTGCAATTCTACAAAATCCTCCGACAATGGCAGGGTCATCTCCAAAAAATCTGTCGCCATGGAGTTCCACAAAATCACTTCCTATTATATTGATGTAATCCAAGGTATACGGCCTTTCCGGATGCCTTGCTATGAGATTCTTCTGCCAGGGAGTAAGATTTGAGTATATCTCTTCCCTTAATCTGTTTACCTTTTTTTCGAGTTCAGAGATCTCTTTTGAAAGGTCTATATCCTTTCCGTCAGAGAAGACCCTAAGTTCCTCTATCTTCATCTCCAGTTCCTGTATGGGCTTCTCAAAATCAAGATAATAATTCACTTCAAAACCTCCACCTTATCATATCCAAGTATGTCCTGAATTTTTTTTATCAAATTTATATCAGGCGAGATACTGTATCCTGACTGTATGGTAACTATCACCTCTGTATCAGGAGTTGCATTATCGAGGTTCAGCCTTATATAAAGAGGGATCATGCCAGAATATTCGATAAATAACTTTTTCAACATGTCGAGTTTTTCTGATTCAAGATTAGCCCTGTCAATATAAATTTCAACCCTTTTAAATACATCCTTGCTGAGATAACTATCGAGATCACTAATATCCTCTGAAAGCAACTTCAATCCTTTATCTGTAACATCAACACTTCCTGTCACAACAACGATCAATCCCTTATCTATAAATTGAGACTTCTTTCTGTATAATTCAGGAAATACAATCACCTCTGTAGAAGACCCTTCATCTTCTATATTCACAAAAGCCATCAATTCATTCCTGCCTCTGGTCTTCGATCTCTTAACATCCGTGATAAGACCTGCAAGTGTCACTGACCTGCCTTCAAAATTTTCTGTAATGTCACTGATGGAGGTTATACCCACTGTCTTCAAAAATGGTCTTAAGGACATGAGAGGATGTCCTGTTATGTAAAATCCCAGTGCCTCCTTTTCGTATGCAAGGAGCGTCACCTCGTCCCATTCCTCACTAATCACGATTCTTTGATCTATATGATAAGCACCATTATCTTCAAAAGAGATGATATCCTGACCGAAAAGATTGATCTGACTGCGACTCTTTGACTCCCTTGGTTCATTAAGTCTGAGCATTGCTTCTCTTCTTGTAATACCAAGAGATGTAAAGGCACCTGCCTTTATAAGTCCCTCTATAACCTTTTTATTCACTCTCCTCTGATCCACCCTGTTTAAAAAATCATCAAATGAAATAAAAGGACCCTTTTCTCTCTCTTCAAGGATGGCATCTATTGCTGATGAACCGACACCCTTTACTGCCTCAAGACCGAACCTTATAGAATTATCATCTATCGTAAACTCCCTTTCGCTTTTATTTATATCAGGAGGCAGAAGTTCAATGGACATATCCCTCAATTCATTTATTAGTTTTATAATCTTATCTTTTTTATCCATCTCTATGCTCAGAGATGCAGCCATAAATTCACATGGAAAATGGGTTTTAAGATAGGCGGTCTGGTATGCTATAAAGGCATATGCTGCTGAATGGGACTTATTAAAGCCATAGTTACCAAAGTATTCAATAAGATCAAAGAGTCTTTCTGCAATCTTTTTTGAGAAATTGTTCTTAACCGCACCATCTATAAATTCACTCTTTAACCTCTCCATGAGTTCAGGGTCCTTTTTAGAAATCGCCCTTCTCAAGATATCTGCCTCACCGAGTGTAAAGCCTGCGATCCTGTTAGATATCCTCATAACCTGTTCCTGATAAAGTATCACCCCATATGTCTCATCGAGAATCTCATTAAGTTCTGGAACTATATACTCAACAGGGACATCTCCTTTCTTTCGCTTTATAAAATCATCTATCATTCCACTTCCTAATGGTCCTGGTCTGTAGAGGGCAACCAATGCTATGAGGTCCTCAAACCTGTCTGGTGAAAGTTTCATAATCAATTCTCTCATACCTGGACTTTCGAGTTGGAATATCCCCACTGTCTTTCCTGAACAGAGAAGCCTGTATGTATCCTTATCATCAAGGGGTATTGTGTTTATATCTATTTCGATCCCTCTCAGTTTCTTTATATATTTAAGAGTCTTATCGATAGTGGTCAGGGTATCGAGTCCCAGAAAATCGAATTTTATAAGACCAATCTTCTCGAGAGAAGGATAATCAAAATGAGTCGTTACTGTATTATCTCCTTTTGGATTCATATAAAGGGCTGTAAAATTTGTGAGTAGTTCTGGAGATATAACGACACCTGCTGCATGCACAGAGGCATGCCTGACAAGTCCCTCAAGTCTCATTGCTATATCTATTAACTCCCTAACACTATCGTTATTCTCAAATGCCTCCTTCAATCTCGGCTCCATCTCCATCGCAACCCTGAGAGAAAAGTCTTTTGCTGTACTCTGGGGTATAAGTTTTGCTATCCTGTCAACCTCGCTATAAGGCATACCAAGAGTCCTTCCAACATCCCTCACAACAGCCCTTGCAGCCATTGTACCGAATGTTATTATCTGAGCAACCTGTTCTGCTCCATATTTTTCTGTCACATACCTTAAAACCTCCTGTCGCCTGTCCCTGCAGAAATCCACATCTATATCAGGCATGCTTATCCTTTCAGGATTAAGAAATCTTTCAAAGAGAAGGTTATATTTTATTGGATCAATCTCTGTAATTCCAAGGCCGTATGCTACGAGACTGCCTGCAACAGAGCCTCTTCCTGGTCCCACAGGTATATTATTTTCTTTTGCATATCTTATAAAGTCCCACACTATGAGAAAATATGAGGCATATCCCATCTTCTTTATCATTCTAATCTCTTCACGAAATCTGTCCATATACTGTGGAGGTATATTTCCATTAAACCTCTTACTCAATCCTTCAAGTGCCACTCTCTCAAGATAATCCTGAGGAGATATATTATCCAGCCTGAAATCAGGAATAAGTATCTTCCCTGTATCAAATACGAGATTGCATCTCTCAGCAATAATGACTGAATTTTTGATCGCCTCACCAACATCTGAAAACTCCCTTTTCATCTCATCAGGTGATTTGAAATAGAATTCATCTGTCGCAAACCTCATCCTGTCATTATCATTGATGGTTTTATTAGTCTGTATGCAGAGGAGTATCTCATGGGCTCTGGCATCTTCTTTCCTCAGATAGTGACAGTCATTTGTTGCCACCACAGGCACATGTATCTCCTTTGCGAGTTCATAAAGTCTCTTATTAAGTTCTATCTGTTCAGGTATGCCGTTTGCCTGCAACTCAATATAAAAATTTTCAGGTCCAAATAGATTCTTGTAATACAGAGCCTTCTTCCTTGCACCATCGATATCATTTTTGAGTAACAATGAAGGTATCTCTCCCTTCATACAGGAAGTGAGCGCAATAAGTCCTCCGCTGTACTGTTCAAGAAGATCCTTATCTACCCTTGGCTTATAATAAAAACCTTCTGTATAGGCCCTGCTCAACAAATTTGTGAGATTCCTGTATCCATTTATATTCCTTGCAAGGAGAATAAGGTGATACGCTCCTTCCTCATTATCAGCCTTCCTCTTATCGAATCGTGAACCTGGAGCAATATAGACTTCAGAGCCTATTATCGGCTTCATTCCAGCCTTCCTGACCTTTTCATAAAACTCTATAGCACCGAAGATATTTCCATGGTCTGTAACAGCAATAGCAGGAAGATTAAATGAACTCGCAACCTTCACGAGCTCATCTATCCTTATGGCACCGTCAAGAAGGCTGTATTCTGTATGGAGATGAAGGGGAACAAAATCTGCATGCGAACGCATACAATATGCTACAATGAAACATCCTAAATTCTCAAGACTTCAAGATTTGAAATTTTTTATCTTTTATATTTATACTAAAAACAAATATAAACGCGGGCCGTTAGCTCAGGTGGTAGAGCAGCTGACTCTTAATCAGCGGGTCGGAGGTTCGAATCCTCCACGGCTCACCAATCTTATCAATGTAAAAGTTTAGGTCTTGGAATCGCAGAAAGAAAGTAATCCTGTAGTATTGTCAAG
>FWPU01007225.1_pt1 | contig 20784 bp, 17 predicted proteins | sample 2228361 | NCBI WGS metagenome assembly FWPU01 (sample SAMEA103939777, study PRJEB20133) | metagenome
CGCCGGCGCTGATGATCGGCAGCGTCAGCGAGTCGTCGCCGGAAAGGACGACGAAATCGGAGCGAACGCTGGTCACGATTTGCGTGACCTGATCTAAATTGCCGCTCGCCTCCTTGATACCCACGATGGTGGGTAGCTCAGCCAAACGGGCGACGGTCTCTGGCGTCATATTCACGCCGGTTCGCCCCGGCACGTTGTACAAGATAAGCGGCAGGTCGGTCGCATCGGCGATCGCTGCAAAGTGCCGGTACATCCCCTCCTGTGTTGGCTTGTTGTAATACGGCACCACCACGAGGGCGGCATCCGCGCCGATTGCCCGGGCGTGGCGCGTGCGCTCAATCGTCAAGCGCGTGTTATTCGTCCCGGTGCCGGCGATGACCGGAACGCGCCCTGCCGCCTGCTCAACGACGATCTCGATCACCCGGTCGTGCTCAAACTCCGTCAGGGTGACCGACTCGCCGGTCGTGCCGCATGGGACGAGCCCATTGATGCCCTGTTCGATCTGGAAGTTCACGAGCTGGCGGAGTGCCTGCTCATCCAGCTCGCCACGGCGGAACGGGGTAATCAGCGCGGTGAAGGCGCCTTCAAAGCGGGTTGTCATGTTCGCTCTCCTTTGCGGGCAACAGTCCACCTAGACCTCTTCCCCGGCGGAAGAGGCGTGTCAGGAACAACCGGATAGATTTGGGAATGCTGCGGGTGGCGCCGCCGGGCAATGAGCCGGGGCGCCTAACGCTTGGAGCGCGTCAGGGGATGCTGTGAAGCCGTCAGATAGCGAGGAACGTTGCTGCGGTACATCGGTCACCTCCCGCTCACTCGAAGCGCAACGCTCGGAGCGCAAACGCGGAACGTGACACCTCTTTCGGGGTTGCGGTTCCCAAGAAAACAAAGAACCGCTGCCCCCGGCTGGGGACGAGCGGTGTCTGCCCGTGGTACCACCCCACTTCGCCGCCTTCGTGGCGGCGCCCTTTGCCCGCACGGCGCGGAGAGTCGCGCGATGCGGCGGCTCTGTCACGGGAGCCTCCCGACACCGTCTACTAGGCGGAAGCGCGCAGGCTTCCGCCGTTGGGGGCGCGGCTCCGAGGTCTTTTTCGCCGGCGTTCCTGGTCCCGCTTCGCAGCTACCGCGGTTCTCTGTCCCGTTCCCGCCGGGTACTCGTCCTCATCATCGCCGTGTGCATGCTGTGTTGTTGACTATGACCCTAGCATCAGGTCACGGGGATGTCAAGGGGATTGCGATCGGCCCGGCAATCACCTGATCGCGGCGGGTCTGTTTCTGTTCCCTGCTCAAGCGCAAACCGTCAGCCTGCGCGAAGATGGTGGCACGACAAGCGTGACAACCGCGGCCAGACCGGATTGATAGGGAGAGCAATAACGTATGGACATCGGGTGTGCGACGCTGGTCGGGATGGAGCCGCTGCCCTTCCCTGAGCTTGTCCGCCGGGTGAGCGCGCACGGGCTGACGGCCCTCGAAGTCAATGTCGGGCCGGCCTTTCCGCGCATCAATGGCGCAGCGTATCCTGGCCACCTAGATCTCGAAGCCATCGTGCGCGAGGGGCCGGGACCGCTTCCGGACCTGCTCGCGGCACACGGCGTCCGCATCGCCTCACTGGCTCCGATGCTGAACCCGCTGACGCTCGACCTTGCCGCCCGCGAAGAGCGGATCGCTTACCTGCGGCTCACCATCCGGGCATGCGCCGTTCTCGGCGTTCGGACGATGGTCACGTTCGCCGGCTCAGCCTTCGGGATGCACTTCTGGGGCATGCCCGGTGTGGGCGATGGCCACCCGACAAACCGGGTCGCGGACAACCTCCGCATCTTCCAGGACGTGTTCACGCCGCTCGCTGCATTCGCGGAGGACCACGGCGTGCGCATCGCGTTGGAAACGGCCGGCCGTGGTGGTCCGGAAGGCAACCTCGCCCACGCGCCGGAGTTATGGGACGCCATCTTCGAGGCTGTTCCCTCACCCGCGCTCGGCCTTAGCTTCGATCCGTCGCATCTCGTCTGGCTGCAGATCCCCCATCCTCCCGATATCATTCGCGCCTACGGACTGCGGATGTATCATGTAGATGCGAAAGATACGGAAATTCTGTATGCGCGGCTGTGGCGGCAGGGGATTCTCGGCAGCGGCTGGTGGCGCTACCGCCTGCCGGGCATGGGCAGCCTCGACTGGGCCGCCATCGTTTCCGCGCTCCGAGAGATCGGATATACCGACATCCTGGCGATCGAGAATGAGGACCCGCTGTATCCCGGTCTGTCCGGGGTCGCGTGGGCCGCAGCGTATTTGCGGCAATGGCTCGTTCCAGGTGGCTGACGGCCAGCGCCAGTCACAGACCATACGGATGGAAAGGAGCGTTGAGGGCAATGGCGGGCACGGTCCGGACGGGGTTGATCGGCTGCGGCAAAATCGCAACGATCCACGCGATGGCGCTGAATCTCTTGGATCTTGCCGAGTTTGTGGCTTGCTGCGATATTGACGCATCGCGTGCCCGGTCCCTGGCAGACAAATACGGCGTGCCGCACGTCTTCACGGATGTGCGGGCGCTCGTCACGAGCGGTTTGGTTGATGCCGTGCTCGTTTGCACGCCGCATCCCGCACATGCCGAGGCAGTGATTGCCGCCGCTGAAGCAGGGGTCCATGTCCTGTGTGAAAAGCCCATTGCGGCCCAGCTGGATGATGCCGATCGCATGATCGAGGCGTGCGAGCGGGCGGGTGTGGCCTTCGGTGTCGTCTTCCAGCGCCGGTTCTGGCCGGCGGCCCAGCGTATCCGTCAGGTCATCGATTCCGGTCGGCTGGGAACGCCAATCCTCGGCGATTGCTCGGTCCGTCTCTGGCGTTCGGCTGAGTATTTCGCCGCCGACCCCTGGCGGGGGAAATGGGCCACCGAAGGCGGAGGCGTATTGATGAACCAGGCGGTGCACGCCATTGACCTGCTCCAGTGGTTCATGGGACCTGCCGTCGAGGTCTACGGGCGGTATGCGACCTTGCGCCACCAGCACTCCATTGATGTCGAGGATACGGCGGTGGCAACAGTGGTATTCGCCAGCGGCGGGCTGGCCACGATCCACGCCTCGGCAACCTGTAATCCAGGTTTCGGCTTTCGCGTGTCCGTCCATGGCGATAAGGGTGGCACGGTCAGTGTCTGGGAGTATCCGGAGGGTGACCAGGGATACAACGATGTCTGGGCGGTTCCGGGCGAGGAGTCGTTCCGGCCGGTTTGGGAGTGGGAAGACAAAGGGAAGCCGGGTTTCCCGCTCTTTCATGTCCGGCAGATTCAGGATTTTCTTCAAGCGGTTCTTGATGGGCGTCCTCCAGCCGTCACTGGCGCCGAAGCACGGAAATCCCTGGAAATCATCCTGGCCATCTACCAGTCATCGCGCGCAGGAGCACCGGTGCGCCTACCGCTGAGCCGCGCCGGGTAACTGCTAAGCGCTTTGACCCCAGAGCGCTCGGCGCTCCCTGCGGCAATGGCGCCGTGGTTCGAGGCGGAGCACGCCGCTGGTCATGCCGGGCGCGAGGGATCCTCCGCTCGTGCAATCCGGCTGCCGTATCAGAGTACAGCAGGAATGACGTGCCCTGATGGGTGTGCGCAGATCGGGAGCGCGATCTGGAGCGTGCCCGCGAAGATGCGCTTACGCAGATGAAGAGCCAGAGGATCCATCACCTGGCGATGGGCGTCTGCGCCGCTGCCGCGGTGGCCGAGGCGCGCTCTCGCCATCTGAGGCACTGGCTCGCGATGCCTCCGCCGCAGGCTTGGCTGAGCGCGTGCGCGACCGCGCGGTGGCTGCCTGGCTATCGGCCAGCACGCTGCTGACGGCCTTGCGCCGGCGTGGTTGCTTCCCGATCCCTTCAATCGGGGGGCCATCCATCTCGACCGGCGCCAGCGCAACCTCCTCCTCGGTTGGCTCCGGTGGCTCAGGAGGCTCGGGTGTTTCGATGGGTGCAAAGCCGAGTGTCAGCGATTGCTCGACGATGCCGCGGCGCAGCAGCCGCTCGGCTTCCTGAAGGGAGTCCCGCAGCAGATGATCAGGCTTGACATCCGCGAGCATCTCGCGCACCTGCCGCATCAGGTCAATCGTCTTATTGAAGGTGAGTACCAAGTCACCCTCGGACAACTCGATCGACTCGCCGATCTCCGCCATGGTGTAACCACGGCACCAGGCACGGGCCGCCCCGTAGAACGTCGCGTTGTGGCCCTCGGAGATGTACAAACCATTGTCCCGCTCTTCGCCCAGGATCACATGCTCAAGATCCTCCAGGCGCCGCCGGAGGAGCACGAGATGATCCGGGAGCGTGAAGTGATTCTGGTAGCGAAAGTCGCGGTCAAAGGCGAACCAGGAGAAGACCTCAGCCAGGTCATCCGGTGCGAGCCGGTCGAGCAAGCCGCGGTCGATTAGCTCGCAAATGATGAGGCCGTCGTTATCAAAAATCCCCGCCAGCATGTCGGCCTTGGGAGTTGGGTAACCACGGTAGAGGTAACCAAATTTGCTGAGCACCTCGCGGATGCCGCGAATGACGCCGCGAATCCGGTCTTCTTCGGCCTCTTGCTCTCGCTGCAAGAGCTCTTCGAGCGCGCGCCGCTCCTTGTCCAACCGCTCAATCCGCTGTAGGTAGCTCCGATGCTCTTTACGGCGGGGACAGTGGTGACACGGGTGACCTTCCCGCGTCGCTTCGAGCGCTTTGACGCTGGCATGGGCATCCTCGAGCTCGGCGCGCAGCCGTTCGATGTCGCTTGAAATCCGCTCCATCTCGCGATTCCGGCGCTCGGCCAGCATCGCATCCAGATCTGGCAGACCAAGCCGGGCCACGCGCGCCCAGATGCGTTCCAGTTCATCGGCGCCAATGAAGGTGGTGACATCCTCGACCGGGTCAGCCGGGTCAAGGAGGGCCTCAGGGATGCGCACCGTCTTGCCATCCGTCAGGTAGTCAATCTGCCGGTACTCGGTAACGGCCTTGATCGCCTTGCCGAAGAGGAAGAGCCCGACGCCTCCCCGGCCCTTGCCGAGGAAAATCCCCCATCCCCATTGCCGGTGGTGAGCCACAAGACCGGGTGGCGCGTAGCGGAACGCCCGCCGTAGTGCTTGGCGTCCTGGCTCGGGCCAGGGAGGTGCCTCAGCCGCCCGGTGGAGCTCAGCGAGCTCCACTTTGAGCCGTCGCTCTTTCTGCTCCGCATGGTTGAGCGTGGCGGTGAGCCGCCGGTAATCCTCGAGCAGCTCGTCGCCGGCATCTAGACCGATGAGGCATCCCTTCGGCACGCCGGCAATATCCCCGCCGATCTCGATGATGTCGTCCTCAAGCTGGCGGATGCGCTGCGCCGTCTGGAACTGGGCCAGGCTCTCTTGCAGCATGTGGCGCACCCGCTCCCCCTGGGGAGGATCCCAGAGATTGAGGACGGTGTTGTAGCGGATGGCAAATGCCGAGCGCACTGGCTCAAGCGGCCCGGTGGCGACGTCGAGCATCTCCCGGAAGGAGATCCAGGGTGAATAGGGCACGACGACGTGGCCATAGGCGTCCATTCCCCGCCGGCCCGCGCGCCCGGCCATCTGCTGGAATTCATTAGGAATCAAAATGCGCCGGCGCCGGCCGTCCCACTTGGTCATCCGGCCGATCACAACCGTGCGCGCTGGCATATTCACGCCGAGCGCCAGCGTGTCGGTGGCGAACACGACCTGCATCAACCCGCGGGAAAAGAGCACTTCGACGAGTTGCTTGAGAATCGGGAGCAGACCGGCGTGATGGAATCCGATCCCTTTGCGGGCCAAATCGCAGATCAAGCGCACCTGCTCCAGCTCGCGATCTTCCGGACGCAGGGCCTTGAGATAGGTTTCGATCGTTGCCTCAATGAATTTCTCTTGCAACGGCGTGACGAGATGGCGCCGCATGACGGCGAGCCGCTCGGCATGAACCTGACAATCGTTCCGGCTGAAGAGGAAATAAATGGCCGGAAGCATGTCGTTGGCCGCAAGCGCGTCGATGATCTCTCGTGGTTGCGGCTCGTCCATCCCCAGATCGTCCAACTCTGCCAGCCGCCGGCTGCTCGCTTGCGCTCCGCCACGACCGATTTGCCGGCGTGCCTCCCCGCCCGTGTGGGGGAAGTCCCGAACCAACACACCATGATGATCAACGACTTGATGCAGCTTGCCATCGACGAAGTAGTAAAGCGCCAGCGGAACCGCCCGCTCGGCGTGAGTGATGAGGCGGATAGGCCGGTGCGTCCGGCTGATCCAAGCGGCGATTTCCTCGGCATTTGAGACCGTGGCGGAGAGGCAGATAAGCTGGACATGCTCTGGGCAGAGAATGATCGACTCTTCCCAGGTTGTACCGCGCTCAGGATCAGCCAGGTAGTGGATCTCATCGAAGATGATGCATTCGACCTCGTCCAGATCCCACGGCGTTTGCAAGAGCATGTTCCGCAGCACTTCTGTGGTCATGACCACGATGCGTGCGTCGCGGTTCTCAGAAACGTCGCCGGTGAGCAGGCCAACGTCATCACCGTAAAGCTGGCGCAGATCGCGGAATTTCTGATTAGAGAGCGCCTTGATTGGCGTCGTGTACAGAACCCGGCCGGTGCGCTTGAATGAGTCGTAGATGCCGAATTCGGCGATGACCGTTTTCCCCGTGCCGGTGGGTGCTGCCACCATCACCGACTCGCCATGGAGCAGGACCCGGATCGCCTCGCGCTGGAAAGCGTCCAGCTCGAACGGGTAAAGCGCCGCGAATTGGTCAATTTGCGCTTCGATGACAGGATCGAATTCGTAGAGTGACGACGCGGCGGTTGTCACGCCGGTCGTCTCATGGCGATGCTCGTCCATGTTCGGTTCGGCAACAAGCGCGGGTGTGCCTGGGGAATGATTCGTGGCCCTGGCGCCTGCTGCCCTGGAGGTTCGTCTTTGAGCCAATGCCCCGCTTTGTCCTTCATCTCCGCGGGCAGCAGACCTCGGCGTTGAGGTGCGCGGTATGCCCGCGTCTGTTGAGGAGCATACCACGCTGGACGAATTGGCGAAGGAGTCCCGGGTTCCGGTTGATACGATCTTGATACAACTCGTGCATACCTCTTGACACCCTTGTAGCACATGATCAGAATACTCTGTAGATGAGTCGAGACGCTTCGCGTCGTCGTTCGGTTCAGGTGCGCTTGGATTGAGCGATGGAGGTGAGGCACGATGTACACGAATCCGCTGGCTCAGGAGTTCCTGAACCTGCGTCAGGCGATGGACCAGTTGTTTGAGGAGGCGTTCTCTGGCAGCCCGTTCCGCACGATTTGGTCCCGTGCTGGCTTGACCAATGGCGCCACCACTTGGGCGGTTCCGCTGGATGTCTATGCCACGGAAAACGAGGTGGTGATCCTTGCCGCGGCGCCGGGCATGCGGCCAGAGGATCTTGACATCTCCTTCCACCAGGGCACGCTCGTGCTGAGCGGCAAGATCGCCGATGTCGCGGAGAGCGAGGATGCCAAGGGCGCGACCTGGTATCTGCATGAGCTGCCGCGGGGGACGTTCCGCCGCGTGGTGACGCTGCCCTTTGAGGTCAATCCGGACCAGGCGCAGGCGACGTTCGAGCATGGCATTGTCCGCATCGTCCTGCCAAAGGCTGAACAGGCCAAGCCGAAGAAGATCGCTATCCGCATCGGTGAGGAGGCGAAGGCGGTTGCGGCCGGCAGCACGACCCAGGCCTAAAACCGCGTAGCGCATCCACGACGCAGAGCCGGGACTCCACCCCGTCCCGGCTCTATGCACGATCCATCGTTTGGCGCTGCCCGGACGGGCAAGGTGAGCATCAACGGCTTCCATGGCGAGGGAGGTGATCTCCGATGCTTGATCTTGGATTGGCGCTGCTGCGCGTGGTGATCGGCCTAACGCTCGCTGCTCATGGCGCTCAGAAGCTTTTCGGTTGGTTCGGCGGCCATAAAATCCGTGGCACCGCGCAGTTCTTCAGCTCACTTGGCTTGCGCCCGGCGCTGTTCTGGGCGGTAGTGGTTGGCATTGCCGAGTTTGGCGGTGGCCTGCTGACCGCGCTTGGCCTGCTCGGTCCCGTTGGTCCCGCGTTGCTGGTTGGCAACATGCTCGGCACGATCATCCTGGTGCATTGGGCCAAAGGATTCTGGAACATGGCGGGCGGCATCGAGTTCCCGCTGACGCTGGGCACGGCCGCCGCTGCGATTGCGCTGACTGGCTTCGGGCGCTACTCGCTGGATCGCGCGTTCGGCATCGACCTGCATGAGCCGGTCTATGTGATCGGGGCTCTGGCGATCGCGGTGCTCGGGGCGGTGGTCAGCTATCTGACGACACTGCGGGCGCGGCAGGCGGCTGGTGCGGCGGCCCGTGCCTAACCAGGAAGAGCGCGACCACATGCGTGATAGACTGTGTGCGCCGCGCCGCGGCGGAATGATGGTGGACGCCGCGGCGCATACGCCAGTATTGAGCGGTTTTGCGCCGGGAGGAGTGATCGCGATGGCCACGTGGAGCAACCTGATCGACGAACCGGCGCTGCGCGATCCGGTGGAGGAAGCATCGTGGGAATCCTTCCCGGCCAGCGATCCGCCGGCGTGGGCGGTCGGCCGAGCGGCGCACATTGACGGTCCCACCATCACCCCGGTGCGCATGCCGGAAGCGCAACGGCCCGGGCCGGAGATCCGAACCGGCGCCGATCCTCACCTGTTTGGCTGGCACGACCAATGGAGATGGCAAGCCCTGTAGGATGGGCTGCCGTATCGCCAGAATCCAATCGGCGTAGAAGGTGATGGTGACCTATGCGCATTGCGATCGTGGCGCCCTTGATCGAGCCTGTCCCACCGCCCTTGTACGGCGGCACCGAGCGCGTGGTGTCGGTTCTGACTGAGGAACTTGTCCGGCGGGGGCACGATGTCACCCTGTTTGCTAGTGGCGACTCGCAGACGTCAGCGAAGCTTTTTGCATGTTGCGAGCGGGGATTACGCCTAGACGAGCGCGTCCACGACTTCGTTGCCTATTCCCTAATCGAGATGGGCGAGGTGTACGCCAGAGCACAGGAATTTGACATCATCCATAACCATAACGATTATCTGGCCTTTGCCTCGGCCCGGCTGGCGAGCACGCCGACGGTGACCACTACCCACGGGCGCCTCGATCTCCCTGAGGTGCAGCGTGTCTACGGCTATTATCACGAGCAGCGTCTCGTTTCGATCAGCCACAATCAGCGATCCTGGCTCCCGACGGCGCGATGGGTCGGCACGGTCTATAACGCAATCGATCTCACCAACTACCATTTCCGGGAGCAGCCAGGAGATTACCTCGTGTTTCTTGGGCGGATCAGCCCAGAGAAGCGCCCCGACCGGGCGATCGAGATCGCCCGCGATGTCGGCATGCGCTTGATCATCGCCGCAAAAGTTGACCCGGCCGACCGCGAGTACTACGAGCACGCCATCGCTCCGCTGATCCGTGCGAACCGGGGGCTGGTTGAGTTCATCGGTGAGGTCAACGAACAGGAAAAGGATCAGCTCCTTGGCGGCGCCTATGCGTACCTCTTCCCGATCGACTGGCCAGAGCCGTTCGGCTTGACGATGGCGGAGGCAATGGCCACCGGCACACCGGTCATTGCCGCGCGCTGTGGCTCTGTGCCGGAAGTTGTGGCCGACGGTGTCACCGGCTTCGTCTGCGATACGCTCTCGGGCATGATCCAAGCGGTTTCGCGCGTAGCTGAAATCGACCGCCGGGCGTGCCGCGAGCGTGTGGAGCGACTGTTCTCCCCAGCGGCGATGGCCAGTGGCTATGAAGCGATCTACCGGCAGGTTGTGGCGGAAGGAACCGTGCCGGTTCCGGCCGAAACGGCCATCGGCACGCCGCCACCGGCCTATATTCCGGTGGATGGTCACACGCCGTCCGGCAGCCGCTCTCATTAGGGCGCTGTTCCTACTCCCGGAGCGGCGACCGAAGATCCCCGCGAGCGCGAGGCTCCCTTGAGCCCGGCAGGGTGAGGCGCAAACCGCGTACAATCTGGGTATGAGGACGGTTGAGGGCTGCGGTAGGACGAAGCGGGTGTGCGAATCGGCATAAATGCGCTCCTGCTCAGCGCGCAGCCCGGTTACCGGCGCTCGGGGATCAACCGGTATCTTGAGCAGTTGATTGCCGCGCTGCCCGCTGTACTGGGCGAGGATGAGCTTGTCGTCTACGCGGGCCGTGGGCTCGCTCCGCTCTCACCGCCACTCGCGCCACTCGCGCGTGGCTGGCGGTGCGCACCCCTTGGCGTGAACCTGCCCGCCTTGCGTGTGGCGTGGGAGCATCTGGCGCTGCCGGCTGCCGTCCGGCGAGATCACCTCGACCTGTTTCACGGTCCGGTCAACGTTCTGCCCCGGGGATTGCCGTGCCCAGCGGTGGTCACAATACACGACCTGGCATTTCTCCGCTGGCCAGAGCACCTTCCCCGGCGGCGGTATCACTATTTGGCACACGAAGTGCGGGCTGCGGCCCGCCGCGCTGCGCGCATCCTGGCCGTGTCCCAGAGCACCAAATCCGACGTGGTCACCATGCTTGGCATCGCGCCGGAGCGCGTCGCGGTCACTCCGCTCGGCGTGGACGATCGCTTCCACCCAATGCCGCCGGACCGGATCACGCAGTGGCGCAACGAACGTGGCTGCCATCGCCCTTTTATCCTTGCTGTCGGCACGTTGGAGCCACGCAAGAATTTGCCAACGCTGCTGCGCGCGTTCTCCCGCCTGACACCCCAGATTCCCCATGACCTGGCGCTGGTTGGCCCGGCCGGGTGGCTAACTGGAGAACTTCAGGCAACCCTTGAGCGCCTGCGTCTCGGCGACCGGGTCCGCCTGACTGGGTATGTGGCCGATGCCGAGTTGCCATTTTGGTATGCCGCGGCGGAGGCGTTTGTGTTCCCCTCCTTCTATGAAGGATTCGGGCTACCAGTGTTGGAAGCGATGGCCTGCGGCACGCCCGTCATTACCTCGAACGTCTCTGCCCTACCTGAAGTTGCCGGTGATGCCGCCCTGCTGGTCAGCCCCAACGATGACGCGGCTCTCGCGGAGGCGATCCTGCGCGTGGTGACAGACCCGGCGCTGGCGACGGCCTTGCGGCAACGCGGTCTGGAGCGGGCACGACCCTTCACCTGGCACCGGACGGCGGTGGAGACTGTAGCTGCCTATCGCGAGGTCCTGACATGAGTGGGCAGCATGGCGCGACGGTCCGAGACGTTGGTGAATTCGGACTCATTGACGTGCTGCATGCAACGCTCCCGGTGGCGGTGCGTGCTGCTCCAGATCTGAATCTTGGTATCGGTGATGACGCGGCAGTCTGGACGCCCACTGCCGGAGAGCGCTTGATCGTGACGACCGATAGCCTGGTCGAGGATGTGCATTTCCGGTTGGATTGGACGGACTGGCCGTCACTTGGCCATAAATCTCTAGCGGTCAATCTTTCCGACATTGCGGCGATGGGGGGCACGCCGAGGCTGGCCGTCGTGACCCTGGGTTTGCGGGGCACCGAGCCGGTGGCGGGGCTTCAGGATCTGTACCGGGGTTTGGGGGCGCTGGCCGAGCGGAGCGGGGTGCTCGTCGCCGGCGGCGATATCGTCGCCTCGCCAAGTTGCCTGGCAATTCATGTTGCGGTGATGGGACTGACCGAGCACAAGCGCTATCTTACGCGAAGCGCGGCACGACCTGGCGATCTCATTGCCGTCAGCGGCACGCTCGGGGCGTCGGCAGCAGGTCTTCGCCTGCTACAAGAACCACCAGACAGTCCCCGTCGCAAGGCAGCGACCGCTGAGGCACTCATCGCGGCCCATCTTCGCCCAGAGCCACGGCTGGCTCTCGGCAAGGCGCTCATTGCCCACGGTGTCGCCTGCGCGATGGATCTCAGCGATGGCCTGCTCGGCGATTTGCCAAAAATCCTTGCGGCGAGTGGCGTCGCGGCCCGGCTTGACGCTGCGGCGATCCCTGTGGCCGCGGCCGTTCGCGCGCTTTTCCCGGACGACTGGCTGCGCCTGGCCACACGCGGCGGCGAGGACTACGAGTTGCTCTTCACGGTGCCTCCGGCTACCTGGCCGCGCGTGCATGAGGCGGCCGCCAGCGCCGGCAGCACGGTCACGGCGATTGGCGAGGTCATCCCGCACCGCCCTGGTGAGCCGCTGATCCGGCTGCGCGGTCTTGATGGCGTGGAGCGTGAGGTCCCACCCGGAGCGTACGATCATTTCGCATCATCGGGAACCCGCGGCTCATGACCGCCCTGAAGAGAGGAGATTGCACGTGTCAGACGATCGTGTACCTGTCAGCCCCGAGGTGCTTGCCCTGCTCGCGCAGGCGAGCACGGCGACACTCACAACCCACCTGTTCGCGCGGGGATTGCGCAATCAGTTTCTCAACGGAGTCTTTCCGCTGAACCCGGCCCACGCCCGGTTTGTCGGTGAGGCCGTTACCCTCCGGAGCATCCCGGCCCGGGAAGATCTGGACCGGCTGGAGGTCTTCCGCGACCCGAACCATCCGCAGCGCAAGGCGATCGAGACGGTCGGACCGGGGCAGGTGCTGGTGCTGGATTGCCGGGGCGATCTGCGGGCGGCCAACGGCGGGGCGATCCTGGTGACGCGAGCGCAACGGCGCGGGGCGGCAGCCGTCGTTAGCGATGGCGCGTTTCGGGACTCCCCGGAGATTGCCCAAATGGCGTTCCCGGTGTTCGCCGCGGGCCGGTGCGCCACCGTGAGCCTGGCGGTGCACCATGCGGTCGACATCAACGTGCCGATCGGCTGCGCTGGTGTCGCCATCTACCCTGGCGATATCCTCGTGGGAGACGAAGAGGGCGTGGTGGTGATCCCGCGCCACCTGGCAGCGGAGATTGCGCGTCCGGCTGCCGAGCAGGAGGAGCTAGAACGCTTCATTTTGGAGAAAGTTCAGCGGGGCGCCGCGTTGCCGGGCACCTACCCGCCGAACGAGCAGACCCTTGCCGAGTACGAGATCTGGCGCCGGAACCGGGCGAGCGCTCAGTGACCGGGACTGATGTGGGCGCTGCGCAGATGGGTGAGGACGCCCGGTCTTCCCCTAACTGAAAGTGGCCGGGCGCTCCGTCACATCGTGGGAAGCGTTACCGCACCGTTCGCAGCATGATCGTCGGCTTGCGCGGCTTGCGGGCTGCCTCGACGCTCAGACGTGCGGCCACGCGCTCCGCGGCGTGCTTGAAAGCCTGCCCGGTGACGGAATTAGGGTGCGAGAGCACGACCGGCGCGCCGGTATCGCCGCCTTCGCGGACCGTTGTCTCGATCGGAATTTGCCCGAGTAGCTCGACGCCGTGCTGTTCGGCAGTGCGCTGGCCGCCGCCGCTGCCGAAGATGTCATGAAGCGTGTTGCAGTTCGGGCAGACGAAGCCGCTCATATTCTCGATGATGCCCAGGATCGGTGTCTTCACCTCCTGGAACATCTTCAGCCCTTTGACCGCATCCGCCAGCGCCACCTCCTGCGGCGTGGTCACGATGACCGCGCCAGAGATCGGGATGCTCTGCACCAGCGTCAACTGGACATCTCCGGTTCCGGGCGGCAGGTCGATCACCAGATAATCGAGCTCACCCCAATCGACATCGTTCAGGAATTGCCGGATAAGCTGCGCGACCAGTGGCCCGCGCCAAATGAGCGCTTTATCGGGATCAAGAATGAACCCGATGCTCATCAGCTTCACCCCGTGTGCCTCCAGCGGCACGATGCGCTGATTCCGCATCAGTGGCCTATCGCTGGTTCCCATCATCAGGGGAATGCTGGGACCGTACACGTCAGCGTCAAGGAGGCCGACCTTCGCGCCGGCTTGCGCGAGAGCGACCGCAAGGTTGACCGCCACGGTCGATTTCCCGACGCCGCCCTTGCCAGAGGCGACCGCGATGGTGTTTTTCACCCCGCTGATCGGCTGGGCATCGGTCCGCCCGCCGCCCGAGGCGCGCACCCGCGCGCTCCACTTGAAGTTAACGTCACCTACCTCTGGAAACGCGGCCAGGATTGCGGAGCGCACATCCTCGGCGATCTTGCCGCGCAGCGGGCAGGCCGGGGTAGTCAACTCCACGTGCACCGTGACGTCGCGCCCCGCGACCTCGACCTCCGGAATCATGCCCAGCTCGACGAGACTCCGGCCAATCTCCGGGTCCTTGACGGGCCGGATCGCCTCGATAATCTGGTCTTTGGTGAGGGTTGCCTCGCCATTCGGTGAAAGTGACATCGTGATGTCCTTATCGGTTGAACGCACCGGAAGTCGCAATAGAGCCCTTCCGAGCGCGAGAGATCATCATGTCTTCGCGAGCGGCAGCGTGAGCGTGCCGCCAGTTCAATTGTACTACCGGGGGGTATCCCTGGAGATGCTGGCGGAGCAGTGCTGCCGGGTTGCGGCGCAACACAGGCGTTCGCGGGCTCGGCTATGACCACCCACGTGTTTCGCGACGCGGCCAGTCTAAGCAGTGGAGATCAGATTGAGATCGGCCATGGCTTCCAGCCGTCTGACGCGATGCTGCCGGCTCCAGGGAGTCGAGCAACCGGCGGCAGGCCGCGGAGGCAACATCTGGATTCAGTGGTAGGATCCAAGCGCACGGAGGTGCCTGTCTCTGGAGACGGTGCGGGCGGCGTTGCTCGCAAGAGCGCTTTCGAGGAGCTTGTCATCGTCGGGGACGTCGCAGGCAACTCTGAGGCCGGCTATCGGAGCGGCCTGAATTGAGACAGCGCGAAAACCAGCTATAACGCGGGCGATCTCGTCGCTCATCCGATAAACCGCATGCTGGGTTCCCTAAGCATGAGTTGGTGCTTAGCCAGGACAGTAGGCGAGGCGGTCAGATCAAGCCGGCGTTGCTCCCAGAGACGCGGCACATGTGCCACGGCTCCGCACCGAAAGCGAAACGATCGCTCATCGCGCAGTTGGCGCTAGCTCCGGCTGTACGCTGGTGCGTTCTTGTCGCAAGCCACGGTTGTGGCAGCCGCGTGCGGCGGATGCGTTCCACCGCAAGCCATCAATACGTCGGACCTGCGTGACCGTTGTCCCTTTTACTGGCAGACCCACTCGTTGCGGCGGCCAACCGACCACATCCACCCAGCGGCATTCGCGTTGGCCACCGGGTCGAAGATATCCTCGTTGGCGTAGGGAGTCGAGGCCCATGTGCTCCGCAAGAACTGGAAGAGCCCACTGGCATAGTATGGCGCCGGCCCGACGGCGCGCGGGTTCAGGCCCGATTCGCAGCGGGCGACACGCAGCATATCCTCCCGTGATTGCCCATAACGATCGGCTGCCGCATAGATGATGGCGATAATTTCCTCCTGCGACCAGCCATCGGATCCGTCAACATCGTTCGATCCGCCGCCGTTTGATCCACCGCCGGTACGGAGGTAATCGCCATATGCCCAGCCCCGCTGCCCGTTGTAGATCACGCCGAGAAATCCGTTTTGCTGATCCCCAGTGAGTTCGACAGCAGCGCCCGCGGGCATCACCAGGAGTACGCGATCAGCAGTGCTTGGTCCGGCCCGGAGATTGAGCGCCGTTGTCGTGGTGGCTGATCCGCCGCCGCTTCCCGTGGGCAACGAGGATGGGGGTTGCTCCGCTGCTCCGGTGCTCGTGTCGAGGTATCGCGCCGAAGCCCAACCAGCAGTTCCCTGGTACACCACGCCAAGGAAGCCATTGGAGCTTTCGCCGGTGAGCCGAACGCGTGCGCCGTCCGGCATGACCAGGATCACCGCGTAGTTCGTGCCGGGACCAGCACGCAGGTTCAGCGCGCCGTCGATGACTGTGGCCGTGCCGCCGCCGCCATCGCTCGATCCCCCTCCCCCAAAATCGAGATAGTCGCCATGGGCCCAGCCTGGGCGACCGTTATAGATGACTTTGTAGTAGCCACGACGGGGACCGCCGGTCACCTCCACCCAAGCGCCGGGCGGCATTACCAGCCGGACTCGCTGGTCCTGGCGTGGGCCGGCTCGCAGGTTGAGATAGGTGGTGGTGACGGCTCCCGCTGCGTGGGCTGGGCGCGCTTCTCCGAGCGGGAAAAGGAGACCGGCTGTGACGATGGCAATGGTCAGCAAGCGCAGCACGCCCGATTGGCGAGGTGCGTTCGGCACGGCAAGTCGCTCCTTCCCCGTGCCCGGCACATCGGTCCATGACCGGATGCCTTGCTGCCAGCAGCCTTGCGCGCGTTGCTGGCGTGCCCGGCGACGGGATGGCGGCGATCGCGTGGGACGCGTATCGCGGCGTTCGATTGAGGAACGGTTGTGCGCCGGATGCATCCGGCATCTGGCGTCCAAGCGCTGTCCCTCATCAGCACCGGACGGACCGAATCGCGACACACGCAGCGAGGCGATTCCAGCCTTTCGACTCGCTGCATCACGATCCGGCGATGGCTCGCGTTATCGCACAGGGCGGGACAGCTTGTCAACGCCCCAATGAGACAATCGCTGCCGCCCCGAGCGTCGCCGCCTTCGATGTTCCTGTGCCGTGCTGGCGTTACTGACAGTCACGAACTCAGAACGGGGTCACCATGCTTTTCATCATGGCCGCCCGGTGGGCGAACGGTCACCATTGAACACCGCCTAGCAACGATGAGAGGGGTGGCGTGTTTGGTGTCCCACCATGCTGCAATGCGATTATGAGCGCCATCCGGCCGACAAGGCTCCAATGACGGTGTCCACATGCACGACGAACTCCGCAGTGATCTCCACGCGGTGGGCTAGCGATGGTTGAGGATCAAGATAGCGGGAATTGCTCCAGCCACCATCCGGTTCCTGCTCTGCCATAAACCATTGGCCCATTCGTGAAAGCCACGGTAGGTAGCATGGATCACCGGTGGCCAGAAAGAGCAAGCCTGCACCCCAAGCACTTTTGCAGACCTGCTTGGTAAGAAACTGCTGGTCAGTGGATTGCATCGAGAAACGCTGGTAGGAGCGAGCGAGATCCAGCCACGTGGCGTCTTCGGTGACCATGGCCAGGTGGGCGAGGAACGCTGCTGCAATCCCCCCATTGTAGTGATACTGATGCTCTAGCCTAGCGTCGTTGATAAAGTGCCGGGCATCTTGGTCACCGTCGACATGAGTGACTAAACCGCCCGCGCGAGTCCAGGCGCAATACAGCACGTGCGGCAATTCCGGCTGCGTTTCCCAAAGCCGCTTGAGCCAGTTTCCTGCCTTGAGCGCCTCTCCTATGTGTCCAGTCATAGCGGCTGACATACCAAACTGGCATGTGAGGAAGAGTAACTGTGGGTCGCTGGGTCCGGTGCGCTCACGGGACATCCAGACGCCGCCGGTTTCTTGATCTTGAAAGGTTTTGGCAAAGCACATCGCACGGAGTGCTATATCGAAACGGCGCAGCATCCATGCGCCATAGGCGAGCACCGTTTCAGGGTAGGTATTGAACGCCCTATTGGTCAAGGCGTCCCACGTGACACCTCCGTGGAATGCTCCGTTTAGGCCAAGGGCGCGCCGCTCAATCCAGCACAGGACACGGTGCGCAGCCTCGGTTTCGCCGCTGACTGCGAGTGCCCAGGGAATGCGGTAATACGTCACTCGAGGGTTGCCAGCCCCTGCTGGGGCTCCATCATCGGCGATGTGATGCAAGAGAAATTCAACCCCACGTTGCCGTGAGCGCTTCAGCGCTTGGATCAGTTGCGCTTGCTCTTGTGTCTGCATGGCAATCACCTCTTATGATCGTGCTGACCGCTGGTTGTGGGCGGCCAGGTGCTTGGGGGCGGAGGGCAGCTGCCCGGCTATCGGCTGATGCCGCGTAAACGTGGGTCAAGGCGGTCCCGCAGGCCATCGCCAATGGTATTCAACGCGAGCACGAGCGCGAAGATACAGAAGCCTGGCGCAAGGACATACCAAGGCGCCTGAGACGGATAGCTTTGCGCTGCTTTCAACATCGTTCCCCAGGTCGCCGTTGGTGGCTGAACGCCTAATCCCAAGTAACTCAGCCCGGCTTCGATAAGTATTGCCACGGCAATAGCGAGCGTCGTCTGTACCAGGAGTGGGCCAAGACAATTGGGCAGGATGTGACAGCGAATGATGCGCAGGTCGCTCGCACCCGCCGCCCTGCTCGCCACCACAAAGTCAGTTTCCTTGAGACTCATTACGCTCCCACGCAACAAGCGGGCAAATCGGGGGACAAAGATCACGCCAACGGTCAAAATGATGCTCGCTTGGGAGGCGCCAAACGCTGCGACAACGAGGATGGCAAACAGAATGGCCGGAAAGGCGAGGAGGGCGTCTTGCATGCGCATCAGTACCGCGTCGAGAAGCCCCCCGGCGAACCCAGAGGCGACGCCAGTCGGCACGCCAACGCCGACGGCTAAAGCGACGCCGAGGCAAGCAACGACTAACTCGACACGAGCTCCGTACACGATGCGGCTCAGGATATCCCTGCCGTATTCATCGGTGCCGAGCCAGTGGTCGCGCGAAGGCGGCAAAAGCAGTTGGCTGGCATCGAGCCGGTTCGGATCCGCAGGAGCAATCCAACCTGGTACGAGTGCGCAGATGACCGAAAGCAGGGTAATTACCAGCGCGAAAGCGAAGATCGGATCAGTTCGTAGCCCGGTTAGTCGCGCCCACTGGCGTTTGGAGGGTGGCCGGACCATCTCAATTGAGGCGGTTGGCGCGCTCACGTTAGTGCACTCGCAACCGCGGATTAATCAAGCCGTATAGCAGATCAACCGCGAGGTTCATAAGTGTCAGGCCGACCGCGACAAACAACACGGATGTTTGTACCAGGGGGTAATCTCGATCAAAGATGGCCTGAACCGTCAGCCATCCAATGCCGGACCAGCCAAAAACCTGCTCGATGATAACCGCACCTCCGAGCAGCGCACCGATCTCAATGCCCGCAACAGTCAGTACGGGAATCAAGGCGTTTTTAAGGGCGTGACGGACGATGACCGCGCGCTCGCGCAGGCCCTTGGCGCGAGCCGTGCGCACGTAATCAGCAGCCATGACCTCGATCATGTCGGCGCGCAAGAATCGCATCAGCGTCGCAGCCAAGTAGACTCCAAGCGTGGTTGCGGGCATCAGCAAGCGCTTCAGATTTTCCAAAGGATCCTCACGAAAGGGGACATAGCCAGCGGCGGGAAGCCAGTGTAACTGAACGCTAAATACGAGTATGAGGGTGAGACCAAACCAGAAGCTCGGCACCGCGAGACCCGTGCTGACGAGCCCTATAACCACGCGATCCACAATCGTGCCCCTGCGCAGTGCCGCAAACACGCCGAGCGGGAAGGCAACTGTGATCGCGAAGAGCGTGGCGCCCGCGACGAGCTCCAATGTTGCAGGAAGTTTCTGCCAAAACAAATCGAGTGTCGGTCGCTTGCTTCGCAATGACTCTCCAAAGTCTCCTCTGGAGAGGTCTCGTAGCCAGAAAAGGTATTGAACGGGAATGGGCCGGTCCAGGCCCATTTCGTGGCGCAGCGCCTCGAGCTTGGGCTTGTTTTCCGGCCGCGCTGCCTCACGGCCCATTCTCATGGCAGCCGGATCGCCAGGAGCCAACCGGATCAACGTGAAAACAACGACTGAAATGAAAAACAACGTAGGAATTGCCTCGAGGCAGCGGTGAGCAGCGTACCGGGCCATGCTGGTCCTTGAACGAGCGGGGTCCGAACCCGCAGACTCGGTGGAATTGGAACCTACGGGGCCGGACCTCGCAACTCTATCCGAGCGTCACGTTTTTGACAAAAACATACCCAAGGGGATTGATTTCCCACCCAGCTACATTTGGTGCCAGCAGCGATGCTTGCGGGGCCTCCTGAATCACCAGAATCGGCAGCTCCGCGACGAAGAGCTCTTGGAGCCGGCCATACAGCTCAGCGCGCTGAACTTGATCCAGCGTCTGATTGGCCGCGTCGGCCAACTCGGCTGCCTCCGGATTTGTCCACCCGTCCTCAAGATGAGGCTTCAATCCAAGCCCGACGAAATAGTTCGGATCGGCAAAGCCAGGAAAGACATTCCAAATCACGTCGTAGGTGTGGTTGATGTAGTTGTCGAGCCAAACGCCGAGTTCCTGAACCTCGATGTTCATCTTGATGCCTGCCTCAGCAAGTCCCGCTTGCCAGATGGTGGCCGCTTTTTCCCCGTCCGGGTACCCTTGAATTGTCAAGCAGGTAAACTCAAGGTTGCTGATACCCGCTTCAGCGAGCAGCGCTTTTGCCTTCTCGGGATCGTAGTCATAGCCCGGCAGGTCACGGAACGCCCAGTGGGTTGAGCCTACAAACGTCCATTTCTGCCGGCCCTCCCCGGAGAAAACAGTCTGCTGAACGGCGTCCTTGTCGAGGCAGTGGGCAATCGCCTGTCGCACCTTGACGTTGGTTCGGATCGCCTCGTTGTTCTTGCCAAGCAACTCAAACAAGTGAATGCTGCTTGTCGGCACGATCATCACCTGAATGTCGGGATCGGATTTGAGCGGTACTGCCTGTGAGATTGGCACGTCCATAACGGCGTTGACAGCACGCGCTTTCAGGTTCGTGATAGCCACCTGTGCCTCGGGCACGATCCGGAAGGTGACCCGGTCGATCCCTGGCACGCCTGGCTCGAAATAGCTCGGGTTCCGCTCAAGGGTGATGTGGTCATTGGGCACCCATTCCACGAAGCGAAATGGCCCACTGCCCACTGCCTTGGTCTCAATCTCGCCGGCAATCTCAGGGGAAATGATTGACAGCGGGACTAGACCGTCGAGGAAATCTGCTTGTACTTGAGTGAGCGAGATCTTGAGGGTGAGCGGATCAAGAACTTCAAAGGATTCGATGTTGGCGACGCGACTCGACCAAACAGTCTGCTTCTCCGCGATGCGCTTGTACGAGAATTCGATGTGGCTCGCCTCGACATCCTGT
>FWPU01007226.1_pt1 | contig 20781 bp, 15 predicted proteins | sample 2228361 | NCBI WGS metagenome assembly FWPU01 (sample SAMEA103939777, study PRJEB20133) | metagenome
GATAGTGTAGATAAATATATTAAGGATTTTTTAATTTCTAAAAATTCTTCTAAGTATGAACCATTCTGGAAATGCTTTAAAGGCTCCTCAGATATAATGAAGTGTATTTCTGAACCTAAGGTTATAGATGATGAAACTATTAAAATTTTGAAGGATTTTATTAAGAAGATATATGGTAGTGAAAGTTTACTTCTTACCGATTTAGGTGGTTTTTTTAACACTTTACATCAAAAAACAAAAGGTAAATTGTGGCAGGAATTTGTAGAAAATGATCAGCGGAAAAAGTGTTGTATAAAGTGTTGTGATAATGTAAAATGTTACACAAATAGAGAAGGGTGCTCTTTTGGTGAGTGTAACTGGACTGAGTGGTTGGATTATTGCAAAAATAGAGCACCAACGGAGAATATAAGAGAAGAGTATTTAAAAAAAGTAAAAGATATTTTAGGTGAAGAGATTTTTGAAGAATTAAGGAAAAGAATATCTGATTTTAAAAACGCGCAACCTTTTTCAGAAGGAGCGCTTGAATGTTCCTCTCAATGAAAGTGATATTGATAGTAACTTTTAAGTTATATAAGATCCCCACCTGCAAATTCTCAAATAAGAAAAGATTTAGCACAAGAAGGTAATAATAACACTTACATTTAAATTATTTTATAAATGGTTACATGAATTTAAACTCTTTTTGGAATACTTAGAACTTTTCTTTAGCAATTATGATAGTAAATAGAAATTAGAGAAATATATATTTAGTGTGTATCTTAGATTAAAATAAAAACACGCTATCATATAGTTGCGCAAATTGCTGAGTATTAGAAATTTAATTCTTAAATTTTAATTGTAAAATAGAATGATTATTCAATGAGTTTTCGTTTATAAGAAAGTTTGTTATATGATATATCTGGATTATAATGCAACAACACCTACCTTAAAAAGTATTTCTCAATATTTAGTAAAATTAAATAAAAAATATTTTGGTAATCCCGTAAGTTTACATACAGCAGGTCAGATGGCAGGTAAGAAACTATATTTTGCAAGAGAAAAAATTGCAAAATTTTTTCGAACGCAACCACAAAACATTGTTTTTACATCCTCGGGGGCAGAGGCAAATAATATATTGCTCTGGGGAAGTTTTCTATATCATAAGATAAATAATACAGGAAAGAACCACATTATTACAAGTAATGTTGAGCATCCTTCTATATTAGAACCAACAAAAATTTTAAGCAAATTAGAATTAGAAGCTGATTATATAAAATGTGATAGATTTTGTAATATAAATGTTGAAGAAATAGAGGAAAAAGTAAAACCTCAAACATTCCTGATTTCAATAATGCATTCTAACAATGAAATAGGAACTATACAAAAAATAGAAAAAATAAGAGAGTTTATAAAAAACAGAGCTGATATCATAATCCACAGTGATATTGCGCAAAGTGTTGGAAAAATCTCTATTGATTATGAAAGATTAAATGTTGATGCGATAACAGTATCCGCTCATAAATTTTTTGGTCCAAAAGGGATAGGAGCTTTAATTTTTTATAAAAAGTGTGAACTTATACCAATTATATCAGGTGGTATCCAGGAATTTGGAATCCGAGCGGGAACACATAATTTTAGTGGGATTATAGGATTCAAATTAGCCTTGCAGTATCTGGAAAAAAATTTAAACAATATTCAAAATATGCTAAAAAAAAGGTTTGAGTTTATGTATAATAATTTAAGTGAAATAAAAAATGTTGTTATAAATACACCGTATGATAATACAATAAATAATACTTTAAATATATCAATAAAAGGGTATACACGAGATAAATTACTGGTAAAATTAGATGATTTGGGTATATGCATTTCAACTGGGACTGCATGCCTATCAGGAACAAATAGGGTTTCGCACGTCCTGGAAGCCATGGGATTAGAAGATGAAATTAAACAAGGGGCAGTTAGAGTAAGTTTCTCTCATTTTACATCTTTTAAAGAATTGAAGACTTTTATAAATATAATAAAAAACTTATCCTAAATTTTGCATTTATGATTAAAAAATCAGATTTTACAAAGGTTCTTAAAGAATATCTATGCAATGTTTAAACTACAACAGTATAACCTTCAAAAATACCCTCTTTTAAAAAATCCTGGTTGTTTTGCTATTTGCCTAAATATTGTTTTATAATTGTTTAAAAATGAGCAAAAAAGGTGTAGCTATTTTGGGTTCTACAGGACGCCTTGGAAAAATATCACTGAACTTGCTATCCACCTTACAAAACGACTTTGAGGTTCAGCTATTGCTTTGTAATAAAGACTGGGAAACACTTTTACAACAAATAAAAGTATTTAAACCCCGGTACGCTATTCTGATGGATGAAAATGCTTATAACAAAGCAAAGGATGAAAATCCAATAAAAAATACGCAAATACTTTTCGGTTTAGATGGCATCAGAAAAGCCTGTGAATTAAGAAACTTAGAAATAATTATTCTATCTGTTATAGGTTCAACTGGCTTTACAATACTTATAGAATGCATAAAATTTAATAAAAAAATATTACTTGCAAATAAAGAGGCAATTGTTATTGGTGGCAATATCCTTAAAAAAATATTACAAAATACCGGCTCACAAATTATACCGCTTGACAGTGAGCATTGTTCAATTTTACGACTTATGGAAAATGTAAAATCAGATTTCATTAAAACTATTTATGTAACCGCATCTGGCGGACCATTTCTAAACAAAAGTGAAAGTGAACTTTATAATGTTACCCCTGAAGAAGCATTAAAACATCCCGTCTGGGATATGGGTAAGCGTATAACAATTGATAGCGCAACTCTTATGAATAAAGCAATTGAAATAATTGAAGCTAAGTATCTTTTTGATATACCTATTGAGAAAATAAAAGTCTTAATTCATCCTGAGTCACTTTTTCATGCTTTCATTGAATTAAAAGATAGCATAATGATAGGATTGCTTCATAAACCAGACATGAAAATCCCCTTGCTTTTTGGGTTATATCACCCAAACTATTTTGAAAAAATTAATGATTCACACCATAATGGATTTAACATAAATTGGGCTAATATCGAAAGTTTGAGGTTTATCTCCGATATAAATAGATTCAAGAATATAAAATTAGCGTACAAAGCTGCTGCAAAAGGTCATAATTATGAAATTGCTCTAAATGCTTCGGATGAGGTTGCGGTTGAACATTTTCTAAACTACAAAATAAAATTTACACAAATAATAGAGATTATCGAAAATATTCTCTCATCTATATCATTTCGAAGAATTGACACTGTAGAAGACGCAATAAATTATGATAAAGAAATAAAATTAAAAACTGCTCAAGTATGCAAACAGTATTATTAATAGGCATATCAATTTTAGGCATAGGATTTCTAATTTTAGTTCATGAATTTGGTCATTTTTTAGTTGCCAAGCTTCTCAAAATAAAAGTGGAAGTATTTTCAATTGGATTTGGTCCTGCATTTTTTAAGTTTAAGAGAGGAGAAACAGAATACAGATTGTCTATATTTTTGCCTTTTGGAGGATATGTAAAACTTTATGGCGAAACATCTAAAGAAGCGGACAATGTCCCGGAAAATGATAAACGCGCAATGGTAAATAGACCAGCCTGGCAGCAGATCGCAGTTATTTTTGCAGGTGTCTTTATGAACTTCATTTTCGGTGTTATATTCTGCATTATAGTCTTTATGCTCGGTCTTAATATGAGTAAACCTATAATAGGAAATATTAGCCAAGATAGTTTTGAATCAAGAACACCCTTATCCGTAGGTGATACAATTATCAGTGTCAATGATAAAAAAGTCAGATATTTAGAAGAATATGCGATATTAGCTCTCACAGAAAAAAAACCTTTAAAAATCAAAGCAAAAGATAAATATAACAATATTTACGAATTCACTGTCACAGAAGAAAAAACCAGAAGTGGTATATCTCCATATCTTACTACAACTATAGAATACATCATACCCAACTCCCCTATGTCAAATTGGGGCTTTCAAAATGATGATACAATTAAAAAGGTAGGAGATAATGATATAAATTCATGGCAAGAATTTACCAATTATCTTAGCAATAACATACACGACGAAATGGAAGTTACTGTTTTAAGAAAAACGAAGTTACATACTTTAAATTTTAAAGTAGATGTTCCATTATTTTACAAGTTTGACAGTCGAAACTTTATATCCACCAAAATATGTGATGTTAAAAATTATTCCCTTGCTCGAAATTTAGGAATACAAAAAGGTCAAAGGATCTTGTCTATAAATAAACACAAAACAGAAAACTGGTATGACTTAACTAAAGTTTTATGGATGGAAAGAAATAGTAAAAATTTATTACTTGAAATTGAAGATGAAAAGGGAAATAAACGCTTAATAACAACTCCCAATAAACATCTGGTTTATGGCAAACCATTGTTAGGTATAATATCTTGCGAAGAAGAACTTGGTTCCAATACATTTCAAACAGTTCCTGAAAGGTTTAAAAATTATGGTATAATACCTGGGACAATCCTTGTTGAAGTAAATAATAAAAAAGTAAATAGTATTAAAGAATTATTTGAAATTACTAGCAATAAACAGGAAATTATAACCTTAAAAGTTCAAACTGTGCAAAAGGAAATAAAAGAAGTAAAAATCCCTTTAGAAAGTATACCAATTATTACAGAGGGGGTAATAGGGGCGGTTCCCAAAATAGCAACAACAACCGTAAAATATCCATTTTTTGAAGCAACAATCAAAGGATTTAATCAAGCAATTGAATTTTTGAGAATGACATTTGTTTCAATCGTTCTACTGATAAAAAAGCAGGTTTCTACTCAGGATATTGCAGGTCCTGTTGGAATCATCCATATGGGCGCAAAAATTGTTCAAAAAAGTTTTATACACTTTTTATACCTACTTGCACTAATAAGTTTAAACCTTGCAGTCCTAAACCTTCTCCCTATACCCATCTTAGACGGTTCCTTAATTTTCATGCTTATATTAGAAAGAATTATAGGTAAAAAATTGCCTGAAAAACTTATAAAAGTATTTGAAATTACAGGACTCTGCTTGTTACTTTTCATTCTTGCATTTGCCTTAAAAAATGATATCATGCGCATTATAAAATAGAAAAAAATGGATAGGCAACAAATCTTAGAACTGCTGAAAAAAATAAATTATCCCGGATTCTCACGCAATATCGTATCTTTTGGGTTAATAGGCGGTATTACTATAAATAATGGCAAAATAACTATACAAATGAAATATACAACACAATCGCCACAAATCCAACAAGAAATAGAAGGAAATATAAAAGAACAATTAATAGGAACAGGTAAAATAAAAGAAGTTGAATTTAAAAAAGATATATCCACGCATAGACATCAACCTGCTAAAAAAAAGTTAACAGCAAAATATTTAATAGCAATAGCAAGTGGTAAAGGCGGAGTTGGAAAAAGTTCTGTTACCGCACTTCTATCCATTGCATTGTCACATCTTAATTATAAGGTTGGTATAATAGATGCGGATGTATACGGACCTAGCATTCCATTAATTTTAGGAATACACCAGCCACCTACAATAGGGAATGACAACATAATTTCAGTTCCCTCTAAAAATGGGATAAAAGTAATTTCACTCGGTTTAGTTGTAAGGGAAAATGAAGCAGTAATATGGCGCGGTCCAATGATTTACAAAGCCCTTGAGCAATTTTTATTTCAGTGCGACTGGGGGTTATTAGACTTCCTGCTTGTTGACCTTCCCCCCGGAACAGGTGATGCACCTCTTTCCCTATCACAATTGTCAGAAATGACAGGAGTAATAATTGTATCCACCCCTCAAAACGCTGCCGTAGATGTTGCAAAAAAAGCAATTTTTATGTTCCAAAAGCTGCATGTAAAAATCCTTGGTATTATTGAAAATATGAGTTACTTCAAATGTAAAAAATGCAACGAAGAACATTATTTATTCGGCAAAGGTATAGTTGAAAATCTCTGCCACCTTACCAATTCACCATTCTTAGGTAAAATCCCTATTGATGACACCATTATAACACTTGCCGATAACGGTAATTTGTTCGCATTCATCACAGAGGCTCCTGACCTATACAACAAATATCTAAAAATTGCAAACTCACTTATCAAATCAGTTTCCAATTCATAAAAAATAGTACAATAATTCGTGTCCTATCTGTTTGTTTGCATATGAAAAAATGAAAATACTAAAACTAATCAATAACGCAATAACAAAAGAAAACAGTTTTGAAAATAAATGTCAAATAATAGTAGAAAAATTAAGAAATTATTTTTCACATTACAATTGGGTTGGAATTTACATGTTGGAAGGTAAATACTTAAAACTTCTAACATACAACGGTGATTTTGATACCGAACATAAAGTTATCCCAATAGATAAAGGCATCTGCGGTAAAGCAGTTAGAATCGGAGAAACTATTATAGTTGATGATGTAAGTAAATATTCCGAATATCTATCCTGCTCAACAAAAACAAAATCCGAAATAGTCGTCCCTATAGGAAAGAAAGATAATATCATAGGAGAAATTGATGTAGATGGTTACAAATTGGATTCATTCTCCCAAACTGATAAAGTATTATTAGAAGAAGTAGCAGATATTGTTTATAAAGAATACTTAAAAGAAAAGAACATAACAACCTCTAACATCATTCAAATTAGGATTGGTTATAAAGATACAGATAAAATGGGCGTAGTCCATCATACAAATTACATAGAATACTGCGAAAGAGCAAGAACAGAAGCAATAAGAAAGACAGGCCTTACTTACAAACAAATAGAGGAGATGGGAACACTTCTGGTCGTGGGTGAGGCAGATTTAAAGATTCTAAAAAGTGCTTATTATGATGACATAGTGTATATAAAAGTATATCTTGTAGAATTGACACCAATAAATGTAAAATTTGAGTATAACATTTTCAATGATAAAAATGAACTTATAGCCATTTGTTTTACAAACCTATATCCTTTAGATAGCATTACTAAAAAATTAAAAAGATTAGATAATTTTATAATAAGCAAGCTTAGTTCTATTAAGTTAATATAAACAGGAGAATAAAAATGGTGAAAAAACTTTTTATTGAAGATGTAGATTTAAAAAACAAAAAAGTAATTGTAAGAGTTGATTATAATGTTCCAATAGATAATGAAGGAAATATACTTGATGATACCAGAATAATTGAATCATTAAAAACAATAAAATACATCATCCAAAAAGAAGGCAAACCAATTCTTATAACTCATTTAGGCAGACCCGAAGGTCCGGATGAAAAACTACGATTGAACAAAGTAGCTGCAAAGTTACAGGAATTACTAAAAGAAGATAATATCAATGTTAAGAAATTAGATGCTATAACCGGCCCAGAAGTAGAAAAAGCACTTAAAAAAGCAAAGGTAGCAGAAGTTTATATCCTGGAGAATTTAAGATTTGATAAAAAAGAAGAAGAAAATGACAAGGAATTTGCTAAAACCCTATCTACATACGCAGAGATATTTGTAAACGAAGCATTCAGTGCATCACATAGAAATCATGCAAGTATAGTAGGTATCCCAAAATTCCTTCTATCATGCTATGGATATAACTTCAAAAAAGAAATAGAGAATTTATCCAAAGTTACCAAAGAATATAACCCTCCATTCTATGCACTAATCGGCGGAATGAAAATATCAGATAAAATAGGCATCCTGACAAAACTCATGGAAAAATGCGACAAAATTTTCTTAGCTGGTGCATTACCATTTACCATTATGAAATCCTTAGGTTATGAAGTTGGTCAATCCTATGTTGAAACAGCTTTCATCCAAAAAGCAAAAGATATTTTTGACCATAGTAAAACAATAGGAAAAGAATTATTCTTACCAAAGGATTTTATATATGTAAAATCAATTGAAGAAAATGGAAATATAAAAGTATCAGAAAATGCCATCCCGGAAGGTAATGTAGCAGTTGATATAGGACCTAAGTATGTTTCTGAAATTATTACTTCAATAAAAAATGCAAAAACAATTCTATGGGCAGGACCGTCTGGTATCTATGAAAAGCCTAAATATGCAAGTTCATGTAAGATAATATTAGAAAGTTTATTAACACTAAACATCCAAAAAATTGGATGCGGTGGAGATACATATTCTATGGCAAAAAAGTTAGGTTATCTTAATTCATTCTCATATATATCAACAAGCGGTGGGGCAGCTCTGGAGTTTATAGCAGAAGAGTCACTGCCTGGCTATAAAGCCCTCTCAAATGCATAATACTTTAACTTTAGAAAACTTAAAACTAAGCAAATTAGAATACTATTAAATATATTTGACATTATATCTTATCACACTTTAAGAAAGCAAAAACTCTCTAACCCCTATTAAACAATGAAATTTTTTAGTTTTTATTCCATACATTTTTTATAGATAATAAACGATAATTTTATTAACTTTATTGAAGAAATATATACTCTATATAACCTTTCTTACAAAGCACAACAATAAAGTTAGGAGTGCAACTGGTATTAGTCCTGCGCTCTTCTGTTTCGTTAAATGACATAAAAAACTTAAAGGGAAAATATCAGCTTACTCCTCAAAAAGGATAAAAGAGGGGCTTGGTCAACATTAAGTTGAAACAGATTTCTTTTATCAAAATAACAGATGCTACTCTTGTTAAATGTGGTTTATTTCAAAAAGGTTTTAGGAATACCAATGGAAAACCTCGAAAATCAAAAGTGTTATTAAATCTGAATGAAATAAATAAAGAATTGAAATTTTTCCTATCATTGCTAACTTCTTTATATCTTCTTTATCTATTTCGAAAAATTTACTACTCTCATATTTACCCTACTTATCCAGCAATATATTGTTTATACTGCTAAATAAATTAGGGCTTCATGTTTTTTTATCATTATTACCGGCAAATAAATAAACTTTTATTGTAAAAATAGTAGTTTAAGAGAAGTTTTTATAAGAAGTAGAAAAAAAATAAAGAAATCATTTTTTTCAAGTAATTGTAGAAATTTTGTTATGATATTATCAAATACAAACTTTGCCAATAATAATAAATATCTCACACCCATAACCTAAAAAATATCAGTTAACGATTACCAACAACCTTTTCATATTAATTATACCATCAATTGCAAATAAATTGCAATTAAATAATGTATAACCAATAATTGTATATTCTCATATCAAAACTAAACACTTATACTGAAAAAATAAAATTTCTTAAAAACACTTTTAAATAACTTATATACAGTTAATTATATATTAAATTACATCATAACCTCTTCATGTATTTAAAAATCACTTGACAAACAAAGTATTATTAATACAATTATAGTTGAAAATGATTATCAAATACGGATGTATTGTGAAAGGAGGTGGTAATCGTTGTAAATTTATGCTTTCAACAAAAATTTCAGATAAAAATAAGAAAATTATTATTTTTTAAAGGAGTTAGTTAAAATGAAAAAGTTTTTCATTTTAGTAATATGTTTTATTATAGTTAATTTAAAAGCCGATTTCAGAAAGTATGTTTGGACCTATGAGGCTATTGTTTTGAAAAAAGGAGAATGGGAATTAGAAAATTATTTCACAACCAAAAATCCATCTACATCAAAATCAAAAGATGCCTTTACCGAATACTGGATAGAAGTAGAATATGGTGTAAGTGATTACCTGGATGTTACTTTATACAATATGTTTAAATTCAAACCTGAGGGGAAAGCAGAATACGATGGCATAAAGCCACGAGTAAGATACAGACCATGGTTACCAGGAGAAAAATTTCTCAATTTTGTATTTTACTTTGAACCAAAACTAAAAGGTCCTTCACTCTCCGAACCTGAAATTGAGGTAAAGCTTATCTTTACGAAACCATTTGGGAAATTTTCTACTTCATCAAATATAATATATGAATGGGGCGATAATAGAATAAAAAATGACCCTAACAGATTCAAAAATGAATACAAATTTCAACTTGCACTAAGATATGAAATTTCTCCAAAATTCTCCATTGGAACAGAATTTGAAACAAAATTCTTAGATACTCGTGCGGGTAAATCCCCTACCTATCTATTAGGGCCAACTATCCATTTCAACTCAAGAACATTCTATATCACATCAGGCATAAGATTTGGTCTTAACAACATTAGCAATGACGTAGAATTTAGAACTATTTTTGGTATACAGTTTTAATTTCATGCTTTTACCTCATAAAAAATCACTGTTATAACATATGCCATACCTTCGGAGGGTAAGTATATTTCTTCTTTTACTACTTACCCTCTTGTTTTTTCTCTTTTTCGCAGTAAGTTGTCAAAACGAACATTTATCTGCAACCAAATCACCAGGTGAAAAAACTTTTAGAGCATTATGTTCTTCCTGCCATAATTTACCATCTCCTAAATACTACTCTCTTGACACTGTTTTAGAACAAATTGAAGAGCACAAACTTACAAAAAAAATCAATTTAACAAAGCACAAAGATGAAGAATTAATTTCCTACCTCCAAGAAACTTTTAATCAAAAGTAACCATTCTCTCGTTGTTTTTCATATTTACTTGCCAATAAAATATCAAAAGATAAAATGAATACTCCAACTCATAAAAAGTGACAAAATAATAGCTTGCCAAGAAAAACAGCAATTTTTGCACAATAAATTAATGTAAGTATGCCACCCACTCTAATAACAAAAACAGGTAAACATTATTTATAAATTGAACCACTTAAATATTACCTACGATCAACCTTTTACAAATTTTAATTAGTGAATTATTTACCATTAATGCAATAATAAAAGAATTTTTAATAGTTATTTTTAATTTTTTACCTCTGCCTCAACATGGTAAAATAAAAATCTTTTGAATAGTTTTTTGATATCTTCAAATATATGGTAAATAGAAGGGACTACCAACAAAGTTAAAAAAGTTGAAACAAGCATACCACCTATTACAGTTATTGCCATGGGAATACGGAATTCACCACCTGGTCCTAAAGCAAGGGCCGGTGGTATAGCTGCGGTAATAGTAGAAAAAGATGTCATCAATATAGGTCTTAACCTTATAGGGCAAGCTTGCAACAATGCTTCCTTAACGCTTTTTCCCTCTTCTCTGAGCTGATTAGTATAATCCACTAATATAATAGAATTCTTCTTAACGATACCAAAAAGAAGGAGGACACCAATCAAACTGACAATGTTCAAGGTATGATTGGTTATAAATAAAGCAAGTAGAGCCCCTGTTAAACTAAAAGGCAAAGCTATCAATACTGTAAAAGGGTGTAAATAACTATTAAACTGAGATGCAAGTAGCATATAGGCGATTACGACACCTAAAACCATAGCAAAAATTAAATTTTCAAAAGTTTCATAAAATGCTTGAGCACCACCGGTTAATTCTGCGGTATAACCTTCTGGAAGGATACTTTTAGTAATATTTTGAACCTCTTTTAACGCTTCTGCTTGAGAAATTCCGGAAGCCATATTAGCGGTGATAGTTATAGCACGTTCTCTATTTCTTCGGGTAATATTTTGAAGTGATGGAGCCACTTTAATATTCACAAGATCAGATAATCTTACAAGTTCCCCGCTTTTTGCTCTTACAAATATATCTTCTACATCATGAGGTTTTAAACGTTCGCTGGCAAGTAGTCTTACTCTGATATCATAGCGTCTTCCCTTATCCTCAAACTTTGCAACCCTTACTCCGCCTGACATAGCTCTTATGGTATTTCCTACACTTTCTACGCTCACGCCTATATCTGCCACTCTTTCCCTGTTAGGCAGTATCCTAACTTCGGGTGGACCAATTACATAATTTGAGTCAACATCTACAAAAACATTTTGTCTATTTTTCATTTCTTCAATTACTTTTTGTGCATTTTCTACTAAAATATCCCAGTCACGCCCCTTTATAGTTACTTCAATTGGAAAATTTCTTCTCCCACCAGGGTCCTGTCGCGATAAATCCATAATCACCGCCCTTAACCCAGGTATGCTATTAAACTCTTTTCTTATAATCCGTATCATCTGCTCTTGTGTAAGTGAACGATTTTTTGCATCTACTAATGTCACAAACATAACTGCGGTATTAACATCACCTCCTCCAAATCCTCCTACAGCTGCAAAATACCGTTTTACTTCTGACTTTGATAATAAAATTTTCTCGCATTTAGACACCAGTTCATCCATCGCATATATTGAAATACCTGCAGGCCCAATAAGCCTAACCAAAAATCGTCCCTGATCCTGAGCCGGATGAAGTTCTTTACCTAAAAATTTTATTATTGAAAGTGAAGCTATAAATAATAGAGTGCTTACAAAAATTACTACATACCTCCACTGCAAAACATATGGTAAAACAAACTTATACAATTCCCTCAATCCATTCAATATACCTTCTACAAATCTTCCAATAAAACTGGTTCTTTTTTGAACAGTTAAAATCTGAGAACATCGTGCAGGTGTTAAAGTTACCGCTTCCAAATAAGAAAATAGCACTGCCACAGAAAGTGTAACTCCAAACTGGAAGAAAAATCTCCCTGCCAATCCTTTCATAAATGCAACTGGTAAAAATATTGCCACAATAGCAAGCGTTGCAGCCAGAGCAGCAAAAGTTATCTGTCTTGCACCAATACTTGATGCTTCCTTTCGTGAAAGTCCTCGTTCCGCATGACGATATATATTCTCCAAAACCATTATAGAATCATCAACAACAATACCTACAGAAAGAGATAATGAAAGCAAGGTTATCATATTTAAAGTAAACCCACTAAAATACATAACCGCAAATGTCCCTAAAAGTGATGTCGGGATAGCTAACACGACATTTAAAGTTGAATTTATAGAACCCAAAAATATCCATGTAACAACTGCGGTTAAAATAACTGCTAAAAGTAAAGCAAACTCAATTTCTGCTATTGATTCCTCAATAAACTGTGAAATATCAAAGGCTACGTAAAGATTCAAATCAGAAGGAAGAATTCTTTGCAGTTCCTCCACTTTTGCTCTTACTTTCTTAGCAACAGCAACCGCATTAGCTCCGCGCATCTTTTTTATGCCAATACCTTGTGCGGGAACACTATTTGAACGCGCTATCCTTCTTTTATCTTCTAATCCATCTTCTACTATTACAACATCTTTAAGGCGAATCAGGGTATCGTCGAATTCTTTCACAACAATATTCTTAATAGCGTCAACAGAGCCAGCTTCTCCTTTAAACCTTAAATTAAGCTCACTAATTCTATTTTCTATTCGCCCAGCAGGAACCTCAATGTGTTCATTCTGAATTGCTCTTATCACCTCGTCAACTGTAAGATGATAAGCTTCCAACTTCTTTGAATCTATCCATACTCTAATGTTTCTATCCTGAAAGCCACCTAACATAACATCTGCAACACCGGGAATAGCCTGAAAAATTGGCCTTAATTTATATCTTACATAATCGCTTAATTCCTGAGGTGACCTGTAACCCGTCAGACCAATCCACATAATGGGTTGATCCTCAGGACTTACCTTAGAAATTATTGGTGGGTCTATGTCATTAGGCAATAATCTTTGCGCCTGCGATACTTTTGCTTGAACATCTTGAAATGCAATATCAATATCCTTATTTAAATTAAATTGAATAGAAATACTTGCCTGCGAGTGCTTAGAAGATGATAAAATTTCTTCCACACCATCTATGGACATCAATGCATCTTCAATAATATCAACTACTTCCGTTTCCATACTGTCGGGTGAAGCGCCCTCCCGCGTTAGCTGGATATTTATCATAGGATAATCAACATCAGGGAAATAACTTACTCCCAGTCGTTGAAAACCAATCCAACCAAATACCATAATAGCAATCATCAACATCCACGCAAAAACGGGATTCTTTATAGATATATCTGATAAATACACTTTCTTATAAATATACTACTCGCTCACATCCACTTCTACACCGTCTTTTACGATATTTGCTCCCTGCACTATTATAATATCACCTGCTTTAACTCCTGATAATATTTCTATTTGTCCATCCTCTGTATAAAGTCCTGTTTCAACTTTTCGCTCTCTTGCAACACCATTTTCTAAAGCATATAATACAAATCCATTTTCAGTTGGTAAAATCGCTTGTGGGGGTAAAACTATAGCATTTTTGTGAACAGATGTTTCAATCATTACATTTACAAAATAACCGGGTCTTAATAATTTTATACTATCTCCAACAAGGCTACTATCAATATCAAGATTTTCCGGATATGTGTATTTTGAATTCTGTATTCTGATCTGGTTTGCTTTACATTCTACACTTCTTGTAACCTCATGTGCGCGTTGACTGATGTGATATATATTTGCAGTAAATGTTTTATCTGTGATTGAAGGAAGAGAAAAATTTATCTTCTGTCCAACATAAAGCCGAATTGCTTGTGCTTGATGAACAGAAAATTTCACCCTCAATGTTTTATTATCAACTAAAGTAGCAATAAGTGTTCCAGGTCTTACAAATTCGCCCAAAGAAACTGATTTTGATTGAATAATCCCGCTAATAGGAGATGTAATTATCGAATCTTTATAATTTTTCTTCGCCAGTTTATATAAAGCCATATTGAATTTTAAAGTTGCTTTTGCCTGTTCAACATTAGTTTTAAAAGATAACATTTCCTCATAAGTTGCATACCCCTTCCTATATAAAATCAGCCGTGATTTATAATCTATCTTTGCCTTCTTCAAAATTGCTTTTGCTCCTTCTACTTGAGCTTTTGCTTTATCCAATTCCAACTTAAAAAACTCAGGTTCTACTTTTATAAGAACTGTCTTACCGGCTTCTACAAAATCCCCTTCTTTAAATTGTAACTTACTGACTACACCATTTACCTTAGAGTATATTTGAACCTCATCTGCTTCTAAAGAACCAACTGCATCTAAAATATAACTTACTTGTTTTGGTTCAACCTTCATAACTGTAACTTTAGGCTTTGGAATATGTCGCGCCAATACTTTTGGATTGTCCTCTTTTACTTTCTTATCACAGCCAGAAAATAATAAAAAAATAAAATATGTGGTACTGATTACTACCTTACGCCATTCAATCAGCGGTTTTGCCATATTTCCTCTCCTGTAACAATTTTTAAATTTAACACTGCTCTTCTCTCATTAAGCTTTTCTGTTTCCAACCTAATTTTAGCAGATTGTAAATTTACCTCAGCAAAAAGTAGCTCCAAACCAGTTGCAATTTTCTGAGCATATTCTTCTTTTAACATGTCATAATTTTTTTGTGCAAGTTCAACTTCCTTTTCTAATTTTGAGATAAGAGAACGAATGGTTTTCAATTCATAAAATGAAGCCTTTACTTCATTAGTAACCTGTTTTTTTAAGCCTATATAAGAATATTGCGCCTTTCTCAACTTAGACAAATCCTCTTCTACTTTCGCTTTCGTAATCCACCCTTCAAAAAGCGGTATATCAAATATAATTGCAGCATCCCAATCAATATCTTTTTGAAACCCTGCACGTTTAAAATAAATATTACTATTCAAAGAAATTGAAGGTAAATACTCTCCTTTCGTCGCTTTCAGTTTATCTTTAAGAGCATTAATTTCCATCTCTTTAGATTTCAGGTCCATTCTATTATTGTATGCACGCTCCAAAAGCTCAGCTAACTCAACTGTCTTCTCACCAACAAAGCTATCCTTAAGTGGCTTATCTACAGAAATACCTATAATCGCTTCCATTCTTGCTTTTAATATTTCAATGCTATTTACTACCTCTTCTAAAAGCGCTTCATCATTTGCAATTTGCGTCTCTACAAGCAGAAGTTCAGTATCACGTAATAACCCCAATTTTCTCCTTTCTTTCATTTCTTCTAGTCTTTCTTTCCGTGTTTTAAGTAGTGCAGTTAGTATCTCTTTTCTTTTCTGTTGTTGTAATATCTCATAGAATGTAAAAACAACTAAAGAGAAAATTTGTGCTCTTTCATAATAAAGCATACTTTCCTTTGATTTAATATTTTTTTTAGCTGCTTTTAAAGTATATATGTCACTTAAACCTTTAAAAAGAGGTTGTTTTATGTTTAGCCAGTAATCTGTTCTTGCCTTGGGCAAAAAACTACTTCCTCCAAAACTCGGAACAGTTTCTTGCCTTAAATACTGCCCTCTTAAAAATATTGCAGGCAGAATCAATGAAATTGCTTTATCTTTCTCTATAATAGTCTGAAAATAATCCTCACCAACAACCTTTAGTCGTTCATTATTCGCTAATGCTAAAGCAAAACAATCTTGCAATGTTAACTCACTCTTTTTTTTTATTCCATCAATAAATTTATCTAGATTGTTAGAAACCTCTTTTAATCCCGCATGGGATTGCCCTGTTCTCTCTTTTGCAAAAAAATTCTCCCATAACTTTTCATCTACAGCTTCATTGTTATATCTGTAAGTTGTGCAGGCAGAAAAAAGGTAAACAAAAAACATCAAACATTGACATTTTAGATTTAAACTTATTAAGTTGGCATTTTTACTCATTTATTCTTTATAATACCATTTAAGAAAATTTCAACTATTGCCTTTACAGCAGTATTTTTATCAGGCAGTTTAGGTCTATCCACCTTATAAATTTTTTTTAATAATATATAGTTATAAATCATACCCATAAAAATTCTGGCTGCAAATATTGGGTCAACATTACTAAACGTACCATCTTTTATTTTTTTTTCTATATAACCTGCAAGATAAAGAGTAAATTTAGTTACTTTTGTATTAAAAAATATCTTTGACAATCTATGACCTTCAAGTGCGCTAAACAACAGGATTCTCATAAATGTGTCATCTTCTTCAATTTTTTGAATGTGCGATAAGGCAATATTCATAAGCAACTCCCTTTCTGAGCTGTATGATTGATTAACAAAATTAAAAATATCCTTTGTCTGTTTTATTCTATACTCAATAATAGCAGAATAAAGAGACGATTTTGAAGGGAAAAGCTTAAAAATCAATGCTTCGCTGACTTTTGCCTTCTTTGCAATTTCATAGGTATGTGTTCCATTAAAACCCTGTTTGGCAAAAAGAATCATTGCACTTTCAATTATCTGTTTTTTTCTTTTTTCACTATTTAACTTTTTCGTTTTCTTATTGTTCATAAGTGAGTAATCACTTACTTATTATAACTAACTTTTTTCACCTGTCAAGATAATATCAATTTACGGATTAAAAAGAAATTATAAACCAACTCTTTATCCATTTTAGTTTATATAATTATTTTCCCTAATGTCAAGATAAATGATGAGGAGATATATTATATGTATGTAAAGTTTAAAGATTTAGAAAGTATTTTAAAAGATATGTTATCAACGCCAACGAGTCCTTTCAGAGAAAATTTAGTATTAAAAAAAATTACAGAATATCTTAAAAATTTCAACACCCACTTCATCTTTACTAAATACAACAATATAATAGCCCATCTTAGTAAAAAAAATAATAAAAAAAATGTGTATTTTATCAGTCATATGGACCATCCCGGGTTTCTGGTTGAAGAATGTTATTCCACAAAAATAATATTCAAGGTTATGGGGAATGTTCCCATATATACGAAAAACTTTAATGATATAGTGGAAATAGATATACTAACAGGCAAAAGGTTTTTTCATAAAGTTAACAAAATAATCAAGAAAAAAGAAAAAACCTTGGTGCAGGCAATACCATCAAAAAAGGTAAGTGCAGACAATATTTTTACGCTTAATTTGAATGATTATATAAGAAAAGGCAAAACAATCTATGCTCACAGAATAGATGACTTAGGAGGTTGTGCCGCTTTAATTTGTGCTTTATCTTTTCTTTCAAAACATATAAAAGATTTAGATGCCAATATTCACTTTGTTTTTACCCGCGCCGAAGAAGTAGGTTTTATAGGTCTTATCTCACTGATTAAAAACGGCTATTTCTGCAAAAAAGATTATTACATTTCCTGCGAAACAAGTAAATGTATTTCGTCAATTCATTTTGGTTGTGGTGTAGTTCTGCGATTAGGGGATAAAGTTGGTCTTTTTGAGAATCAATTCACAAATGCATTTTTCAGGTATTTTCAGAACAAAAAACTACTAGATAACTTCCCTATTCAAAAAGCACTCCTCGACGGAGGAACATGCGAAGCAACACCACTGGTAATCAATAACTTCATGGCTTCCGGTTTAGCCTGCCCATTAGGAAACTATCACAATCTTAATCAGGATAAAAATCTTATATCTGAAGAATATATTAACATAGACGATTTTACAAGTTATGTTAACACAATTATTGAAATATCTTTGAATTTTTCTAAGATTTTAGATGCTTATAATATAAAAAACATTAAAGCTACAATAAACAAAAATTATAAAGAAATGAAAGAGTATTTATTAAAAAGTGAAGGACCAATAGTTACATAAAATGAGTGACTATATATTAAAAAATTACATAAACGGTCAATGGCGAACTATCGAGGCTACAGAATATTACAAAGTAAATAATCCTGCTAACTTAGAAGTTTTAGCAGAAATACCTTGGAACTATGATTTTTCAATTATAAATACTGCAATAGATACCGCTTATAATTCGTTTAGAAGTTGGGCTAAATTAAGTGTGTATGAAAGAGCAGAATTCTGTGAAAGATTGAAAAAGCTGATTTTAGATAATAAAGATGAATTTGCGAAAACAATAACTCTTGAATCAGGCAAAATAATAAAAGAAGCAGAATCAGAAGTTTTTTACTCCTGTGATTATATATCAACATATATTGCTGAAGCCAAATCGTTGCGGGGAGAAACAATACCATCACACATTGAGGAAAAAAGAATTTTAGCAGTAAGACAACCCTTAGGAGTTATTGCAGCAATAACACCATGGAATTTTCCATTAGCAATGTTGATAAGAAAAATCATACCTGCATTACTTGTAGGATGCACAACGATAGTAAAACCATCAGAAGAAACCCCCATCACAGCCTATAAATTATTTGAACTTATAGACAAAATAAAATTTCCAGCAGGTATAGCAAATCTTGTTTTTGGTAATCCTCAACCCATAGGCATGATATTTTGTGATAATGAAAAAATAGTAAAAGTTTCATTCACAGGGTCAGTAGATGTTGGTAAGATCTTAATGAAAAATTCATCAAACACTGTAAAAAAACTTACCTTAGAGTTAGGAGGTAATGCTCCATTTATTGTTTATGAAGATGCAAACTTACAAGATGCTCTTGATGGACTTATAAGGTGTAAATTTAGAAATGCAGGGCAAACATGTATAAGCGCTAACAGAATATTTCTTCATAATAAAATCTATGATGATTTCCTCAATAAACTTATCACTACTATGAAACAATTAAAAGTTGGCAATGGTTTAGACCCAAACAATAATGTAGGTCCTTTGATAAATGAACAAGCATTACACAAATTAGAGGGATTAATAACAGATGCGATACAAAAGGGAGCAAAACTTCTTTTAGGAGGTAAAAGTTTAAAGGAAAAATTAGGTGGATATTTTTTTGAACCAACCTTACTTGTAGATGTAACCTCTGATATGAAAATATGGAATGAAGAGATATTTGGGCCTGTAGCAGTTATCAGGAAATTTGAAAGCGATGAAGTAATAGATTTAGCAAATAATACAAAATATGGTCTTGCTGCTTATATATTTACACAGAATATATCAAGAGCAATAAAAGCATCAGAAAGTTTAGAATGTGGTATAGTAGGTATAAATGATTCCACTCCCAGCGCTACCCAAGCGCCATTTGGAGGTATAAAACAAACCGGCTTTGGACGAGAAGGTGGTAAATATGCCTTAGAAGAATTTACTTATCTTAAATATCTATCTTTCAAAATTTAGAATTATGCAAATTCCTCAATAAATTCCTCTGGAGTTCTTTTCTCACAAGTAAAAATTGGTATATCAATAAAGGTATACTGACTTGCCTCAGAAAACCGTAGCTCTTCCACCAATTCTAAAAAACGCTCAATTGTGTCAGATTCAAAAATTAAAACAAATTCGTAATCATGCAATCCATAACAGTATGTTGTATGAATCTTTATATCCGGATACTTATGTCCAATATCAAAATGTTCCTTCATCATAGAAAACCTGACACTCTCAGGCAGTTTATACCACTCTCTCTTTTTGGTAAATGGATATACAAATAAATATTTCTTTCCCATAACATTTATTTTTATCCTATCATTTGTATTCTCTGTTGTGTGTTCATGTCCTTTTAAGTATTTTGATTCCTTTGTTATTGAGAAATATCTGTATGCAAGAATTAGATGTTTGTATAATTCTAACTTCCTAAAACATAATTCAAATTCTTTTATAACTTCAATTGATTCATTTATATTCCATACCAAAAAATCTGTATCATTTCTAAAATATAATGTTGAATATATATATGTTTGAAAATCCTTAAAATTTGAAATATATGTTACTGATTTGCTTAATATATCTCTTCTAACTTCGCCTAAAATATCAAACCAACCTTTCTTTAATTTATAAAAATTTAATAAAGAAAACTGCGTCACTTCAACAAGTGTTATATAATAACAGCTTCACCTTCTTTAATTACCTACTTTCCGTTTCATTTTTAAGTTTAAAAAATGCTTATAAAATTATTATAACAAATTTATTTCCAAATTCTTTACATACAAAATCAAAATATATAAATATAAATAATAAACAAAACAATAAAAAAAATTAATTTAATTTAAGGCATTATTTACCAGTTTTAATTTAAACAACTAAATATTGGAAAATAAAATGAT
>FWPU01007228.1_pt1 | contig 20779 bp, 20 predicted proteins | sample 2228361 | NCBI WGS metagenome assembly FWPU01 (sample SAMEA103939777, study PRJEB20133) | metagenome
TTAAAAATTAGCTTTGATGAATTAAAATTGCTCTTATTGATAATGGCAAATAGTTATGATTTATTTCATTTTAGTTTTCAGATTCAGGTTAAAGAATTCAGTCATTACCATTTTATTGTTAATAATAGTAAATTATTACAGCAAGCTTATAAATTCTTTTATAAAGAGCTCCAAACTCTTTACGAAAAGATATACAAAAAAAAATTTTCTTCAGAATTACTGGACTCTTTATTAGATATAAATTTATATATTCATAAATCTGATAATCTTGAAGAAAAGATTTATATTTATTCAAAAATCCTGAAAGATATATATACAATGGAAAAAATACTTGAACAATATTCTCTGGATAAGCTACAGTTAAAAAAACAAATAATTCAGAGAGTTAAAAATCTTTTTCCAGAGAAAAAAGATCCTCAAAATCAATCTATATCTTATAAAAGAGCTGTGGATGACCCGCAATGGAAAAAGATTGAAGAGTCAGGCAATATAGATTGGAATATTGTATTAAGAAGTATGGGAACTAATTTATTCATTCGTATAGCTTTAAGAAAACAAAATTATAAAATTATTTCAGATTTTATTAAAGAAGGGTATATTAGAAATGATACTGATTTAAGATACATAAAAGAATCTATGAAAAAAATACGTGAACATGGTGATATAGAAATAAGTAAAGAAATAGAATATAATGAATTATGGGATTTATTAACAAAAATGGAGTATTAGTATGCATGAAAAAAGAAAATATATTAGGGTTCAACCCTTACCGGATGAACCTGTTGAGGTACATCTAATTGGTGAAAACTTCATTGATGTTTTAAAAGCTAAAGATATAAGTGAAGGAGGATTGGGAATCTATGTAGAGCATGATTTCGATGGTTGCAGAATTGGAAATTTTATTGATATTATCATAAAGCTTCCGGGAGAAAATTCTTTTAAAGTAAAAGGGAAAATTATCCATAAAAATATTCCCAATGCCCACTTTTTTGGAGTTGAATTTATTGAAATTGATGAGAAATCAAAAGCAAAAATACGAAACTATGTAAGGAAAATCTTAGAAATTCAAGAGGTTAAATAGTATACATATGATTTTTTATTTTTTCTATGACTGAATAAGGAATTTTTATTCCATTTTCAGTGAGTCGAATTCTATATTTTTCAAATGATAGTATATGTTTAGTATTTTCGTTAAATTTTTTAAAGATTTCTTCAATATAAATTGAAGATTTTTTCAATAAGTCCTTTCGTTTTAGAAGTTTTTGGTGGTAGGGTTTGAGAATCTTTAAATTTACCCCCCTGCAAATGGATCTATAAAAAGCAAAGCGAAAAATCAAATCAATATCGGGATTTTCTTTTTCCAGTTCATAATCTAACTTTACAAGATTTATACAATCTACAATTTGAATTTCATAAAAATCCCTAGAAAATTCCTTTAATAATTGAGTTTCAAGGAGAAATTTAATTTCCTGGAGATAATTACAAAAAACTGCTTCACAATCTTCATTGATATGTTTTTTACAATCAAGATATATAATCAAATCTACATCAGAATGCTTATCTGTAACTCCAAAATTTAAAGAGCCAACAAAGTCAAAAGCTACATCATAATCTAATTTTTGAATCATTCTGGAAAAATGATAAAAACTTTTAATTCTTGATTGAGAAATTTTCGTCTCAAATTTTCTAAAATATCTTTTGATTTCGTTATATTGTTGAATTAAAGGATGATTTCTAAATGGCATAAAAAATTCTTTGATTACATTTATTCTTTATTTAGAGGAATCAAGAAAAAAATAGCTTTCATTTTTTCTGGTAATTCAACTTAAATTTTAATATATTATTTTATATGCTTTAATTTCCTGAGATTTACCTTTAAGAATCAACGAAGGTATTTCTTCGTATTGAAACTTGTTTTTTACTTCTTCGTTAACTTTTAGTAATAAATTTTCATTAATAAGTATTTCTCCGGGTTTTGCTATGGATTCAAGCCGTGAAGCTATATTGACAGTATCTCCAACAGCTGTATAAGAAAGCTTTTGAAACGATCCTATATTTCCGAGTGTAGCAATTCCAGATGCCACACCTATACCCATTTTAGCATTAATATTATAATTTTTATGCCAGTTTTGATTCCAGAGCTCAAAAATATTTTGCATTTCTACTGCCGCTTCTAAGGCATTATCACGATGATTGGGATTATCAATAGGTGCACCAAAAATTGCCATTATAGAATCCCCTATGTACTTATCAATCATTGCATTATATCCTAATAAAACTTCTGTCATGGCTGTAAAGTATTCATTTAAAAAAGATACAACTTCTTTGGGGGTTAATTTTTCAGCAATGGAGGTATAACCTCTTATATCTGCAAATAAAACACTAATTTCTTTCTCTGTTCCCTTTAGTTCAAGGGGAATTTCCCCGGAAATTACGCCATTTATAATAGATGAATCTACATAGAGACCAAAGATATTTTGTATTTTTTTCTTTTCTTCCTCCAGACGAATTTTGTTTTGGTATTCTTTTTCCAGTTCTTCTTTCATTAATCGCACCATTTCTTTTAATTCCTGAATTTGATCTTCACTAATTCCTTTCGTAATTTGCATTTTTCTAATAGAATCATCAATATGCTGATAAAGTATTTTGTTATGAAATTGAAGTCTGAAAAGATTTCTTAATTTATTTTCAAGTTTAAAATAATCTATATTATTTTTATAAAAAAATTCTAAAACACCCATTTTGTATAAAAAGTTCTCAAACATAGGTTCATAATAGCTACTTACTACAATCATGGGAGTTTCAGAAATAAAAGGATGATTCATAATATCTTCTATAAAGTCAGCAGGGTCTTTATCCCATTCAACTTCTGTAATCAAAAAATCAATACGATTTGAATCTATCATTTCTATTATTTTTTCTCTATCATAGGTATAATAGATTTTAATAAATTCTTTAAACCAGAATCGAATTTTATTTTTGATTTTTTCCAGGAATATTGAATCATTATCTGCAATAAGAATTTTCAAAACATCTTCGTCTTTTTTTATATCTTTGATATTTATATTATCAAGTAATATTTCGTCAAAGATTTCACTCATTTCATCTCAAATTCTAATGAATAATAAGCTATGTCAAATTGAATTTTAGTCATAGAAAAATTATTTTGCTTGCTTTTTGTTTGAAATCAAAAACTTTTGAATTCTATGGTTCCGTATATGAATCTGGATTGGGAATCTCTGAGGGATAAAATTGATTCAAGAATGAAAAGTTTTCTTCTACCAGAATTGCTGATTCAAGATTATTTAAATAAAGTAAAAAAAGTGTATAATGGAGAAAGAGGATTTGTAAATTTTCAAAATTTAAAAGAATTATCCAGTGAAGATATTATAGATTTAGAAAAACTTCCCTTTCAGATTGATTATAAATCTGAAATCACAAAAGAAATAGTGAAAAAAATAGCTATTATCAAACTGAATGGTGGTCTGGGAACATCAATGGGCTTGAATAAAGCAAAAACTCTTTTAAAAATCAAAGAAAATTATACATTTCTGGATATTATTTTAAAGCAAATTCGGTTTTTAAGAAAACAAACAGAAGTGGATGTTCCTTTAATTTTTATGAATTCCTACAATACATCTTACGATACATTGAATTATTCTGATGTTAAGTTTATAAATCATCAAAATGGATTCCCTGTAGAATTTATACAAAATCGTGTACCAAGAATTCGACAGGATAATTTAGAACCTTTTGGCGATGGAAATTCTCCTAAAGATTGGTGTCCGCCAGGACATGGGGATATTTTTTTATCTTTAAAAATATCCGGAATATTAGATTTATTACTACAAAAAGGAATTGAATATATTTTTATATCCAATGGTGATAATCTTGGAGCAATTTTTGAACCTTCAATAATGGCATATTTAATTGATCAAAAATTGGATTTTATTAGTGAAGTAACTTTAAAAACTCCTGCAGATGTAAAAGGAGGTATTCTTTACAGAGATAAGATAAACAATAGAATAAAATTATTGGAAACAGCTCAAGTTGCGCCTGAAAATAAAAAGGACTTTGAAGATACTACCAGATTTAAGGATTTTAATATTAACAATATATGGGTAAATTTAAATTCTCTTAAAAATACTCTTGATAGAAATGAACTGGATTTATCTTTAATTGTAAATCCTAAGTGGGTTGATAATATTCCCGTTTTTCAATTAGAAACTGCTATGGGTTCTGCAATAGGTAGTTTTATTAAAACAAAAGTAATTCGTGTCCCAAGGAATAGATTTGCACCAGTAAAAAAATGTAATGATCTTTTAGTGAAGAAAAGTGATGTTTTTATTCTGGATGAAAAATTCGCTCTTATACCTTCAAAAGAATTAAAAGCTGAACCTATCGTAAGTTTAAGTAGTGAATATGATGATATACAAAAATTTGAAGAATTGTTTATTAATATTCCTTCTTTAAAAGAATGTTCTGAAATTAAAATTAAAGGGCAATTCCAATTTGATATTCCTGTTAAAATCCGTAATAATGTAACTTTAAACAATCCATCAAATGAAATAATAAAAATTTCAGATTATTTAAAATCAAAACAAGATCCGAACTTAATTTCTATTTCCAGAAGTTAATATTAAAGATATATCAAAAAAATTTATCTATAAGAATTTGAATCAATTTTTGTAAAAATGTTAAGTTTCCAATTGTAAGACCTGTTGAAACCATTGTGATAATCCAGAATAGATGTAAAACTCTATTTTTATATAAAGCTTTAATAAAATCTTTAAAACTTTTTGTATCTTTTGCAATATTTTCAAAATCTTCAACTTTGGGTTTATGAAATAAAATTTCAGTTAAACTGGAGTACATCCATAATCTTGTTCCAGGTATAAGAATCGAAAAAGGTGCCATAATTATTGTTACTAAAAACGTTAGTGGATGGGCCATTGCTATTATAGCTCCCAAACCTGCCCCAAGACTTCTGCTAATTGCCCAGGCTAAAAGAATTTCTTTTGCAGATTCGCCACTGGTAACAAAAAAGTATCCAAGTATAGAGGTTAATATTGTAAGAGAAACCCAGCTGATTAAAGTTCGAATGGGTTTGGGTTTAGGAATTTCATTGATTTGATAAATGTCTATTTTTGAATTGTCCAATAAATATTTTTGAATACCTTTTAAATGTCCTGCACCTACAACTGCTAAGATTCTTTTATTTTTTTTTCGTTTAGTTTCTTTTCTTCTGTAAATATATTCTTTCAGCTCAAAAGAATTATCTATAATTCTCTTAATATTCTCAGCCATAAATTGGTCTCTTTCTGTAATGACTATTTCTTTAATTTTATGATATCTGGCAGGAAGACTATCAAATAGTTCTTCTAGGGCATCTTTTGTTTTGAGCTTTTCTATTTGTTCTTGAGAAATATCTTCTGAAATAATTAGACTTGCGATTAGATACTGAATCAACCAAATTTTTTGAAAAAAACTAATGCTATGCCAGGCTCTTAAAAGTGTAGTTTTAATTTCTCTATCAATTAAAAATAATCTAATATGATTTTTTCTCGCAAATTCAGAAGCTATCAGCATTTCCATTCCTGGTTGTACACCCAATTTTAAGCCTATTTTTTTTTGAAATGATGATAAAATTAAATTGCTTGCAAGAAGTGATATTTTTTTTTCTTTAATTACTTGTGCGATGTCCAGACTTTTCCATTTTTCTGGATTTAGCAGTGATTCGTGCCTCGGCTCACATAATTCAACACATACATAGTCAGGTTTAAAATTTTCAAAAGCATTTTCAACATCTTTAACGGAATCCAATGAAACATGAGCAGTTCCTAACAAGAGTAAAGTATGATTCTTCTTTTTTAACAACAAGTAAGGTCCTTTTATTTTTAAATTTTTCATATGGTTTTTGTGATTTTCTTAATTTTTGATTTACAAAGATTCTTTTCTAATTATCCTGTAAATCAAGAAAAAATTATGAAGTTAAAAGAGGATTCTTTAATACATGTAGGCGTTTCTGAATGGAAAGTCGGGAAAAGTCCAGCTGTTTTAAGAACAACTCTGGGTTCCTGTGTAGGAGTTGTATTATACGATAAAACCCAAAAAGTTGGAGGTATTTGCCATGCTTTATTGGATGAACCACCTATGGGAAAAATCGTAAATAGAGGGAAGTACGCAAAAACTGCTATTGAAGAACTTTTAAAAAGTTTGGAAAAAATGGGAGTTCAAAAGAAAAATCTAACAGCAAGAATTTTTGGGGGAGCCAGTATGCTTTCGCAGAATAAAAAGAATTTTTTTCAGAATATTGGAGAAAAAAATGTAAAAGCTGCTCGAGAAGCCTTAGAAAATCATGAAATTCCTATCGTTTATGAAGATACAGGTGGTCATATGGGTAAGACCATTACATTTTACCTAGATGATGGACGGATCCTGCTACGTTCTGGAACAAACGAAAAATATATTTACAAATCATAAATTTAAAGGAGTAAGTATGACTCTGTCTTTAAAAGAAGAAGTACAGGAAAAACTAAAAAATATAGAAAGATTACCATCCTTTCCAGAAGTGGTCCATAAAGTCCTCTCTTTAATTCGCAACCCGGATGTGGATTTTAAAGATATAGCAAGAGAGATTATTAAAGATCCTGGACTAACTTCAGATATTATTCGCCTATCAAATTCTTCGTATTATCATCCTGTTAAAGAAGTTCGTTCCATAGATGAAGCTATCAAAATTTTGGGATTAAATACATTGAAAGAAATTATTCTGGTAGCAGCGGCAAGAGGAATTTTGAAAAATCCTCTCGAGGGTTATAAGCTTGAAGGTAAGGATATGTGGGATCATTCTATCTTAGTAGCTCATATTTCCAGTAATATAGCTTTAGATATAAAATCTAGTAAAATACCATCAGATGTGGCTTTTACAGCAGGACTTATGCACGATTGTGGAAAAATTGTTCTTGCTAGTACTTTCAAAAAAGCAATTTTTCAGATACAGCAGGAATATAATAAAAATCCAGAACTTAGCTTTACTTTTCTAGAGAAAAAATATATTGGATATACACATCCAGAAATTGGGGCTTTTCTGTTAAAAAAATGGAATTTTCCGGCAGAATTGGTTGATGCGGTATTGTATATTTATCAACCTGAAAATTCAAAAAAAAATAAAGAATTAACTTCTATTATACATATTGCAAACTGGATTGCAGTTTCTTCCGGTGTAGGAATAGATTCTATGGGTATGAACGAAAATTTAAGTCAGTTTGCATTGCAGGAATTAAAGTTTAGTGAAGAAAAAATTCAACATTATTATGAATCTGTACCAGAAATAATTGAAAAAATAAAGGATTTGATGGAACTATGAGAATAGCCTTTATTGGACCTAGAGGTACAGGTAAATCAAAAATTTCAAGAAAATTCTCGAAAATCACAGGTAAATTAATGTTAAGTACTGATCAGCTGGTCTGTTTTGAAGCAGGTGGGAAGACAATAGAAGAAATAGTGAATTTGGAAGGATGGATTTCTTTTAGAAATCGGGAGTATGAATTATTAAAAAAGCTATCTAAAATGGATAATATTATTATTGATTGTGGTGGTGGAATTTTATTTGATATTGATCCCGATACCAACGAAGAAATAGAAAGTACTCGAAAAATTAATCTCTTAAAAGAAAATACAATTCTAGTGTTTTTAAAAAGAGAGTTGGATTGGCTTACTCAGAAATCTCATAAAAATTCTCAGAGACCTAATTTAAGTGAAAAAAATAATTACAAAGAAATTTTATTGAAAAGGATTCCCATCTACGAAAAATATGCGAATTATATTCTGGATTTGCGAAATAAAGAGATAGAAGAGGGGATTGAAGAATTACAAAGAGTCTTATCTTTTGGATAAAGTTTATAAGAAAAATTTTTTAAAAAATTTTGTCAGTATGTTCCAGTTTATATTCTGGAACCAGAAGAGTTATCATTTGCTTGATTCTATATGGTTTTCTTTCCTGTATAAGAGAATAAACCAGTTCTATAAAATTCTCTGAAATCCCATTTAGAATTACTTTTTTAATATTAGGAATATTGGTTGGTTTTAAAAGCTCATCGTCATTATAGACTTCCTCTGTAAGTTTTTCTCCTGGTCGTAAACCGGTAAAAACAATGGGAATATCAATTTCTGGCATTTTCCCGTAAGAGAGGATTATATATTTCGCTAAATCATAAATTTTAATAGGCTCACCCATATCTAAAAAAAAAACTTCTCCTCCTGTAGTTTGTATTTCCAATATTTTGATTAAAAGAGAACATGCCTGATCAAGGGACATAAAAAAGCGTCTCATTTCTTTATCAGTGATGGTTACAGGTCCACCTTTTTCAATCTGTTCTTTAAATATTGGAATTACACTTCCTGAACTATTTAAGACATTTCCAAATCTTACAGAACTGAATTGTGTGCTGGATTGTTTTTGATAAAATTGACAAATCTGTTCACCAATTCTTTTCGTAGCCCCCATTATGCTGGTAGGTTTTACCGCTTTATCAGAAGATATAAAAATAAATTTTTCTATTTTATAAAGATTTGATATTTTTACCAAATTTAGAGTTCCTGCAATATTAGTTTTTACTGCTTCATAAACGTTATTTTCCAGTAATGGAACATGTTTTAATGCAGCTGCATGAAAAACTATATCAGGTTTATGATATTCAAAAATTTCACTAATCCTTTCTTCATCACGAATGTCTGCAAGATAATAATCAAATTGATAATTATATTTATGAACAATATGAAATAATAAATATTCTGAATAATCCAGAAGGATTAAATTTCTAAATTCATGTCTATATAAAGTATCAACCAAACCTGAACCAATAGAGCCGCCAGCTCCAGTAATTAATATTTTTTTTTTCTTCAAATCAGAAATGGCCATATTCATAACTTCGTCAATTATAAGAATTTGTTTAGATTCAAAAAATAATAAATAAGTTTCTTAGTAAATCAAAATAAACAGAGTTTTTTCTCAAAGATCATAAAAATTTAAAAAAAATTAAGTTGATTCTTTATTATCATGAAAAAAGTGTATGTAAAATGATTAGCAATAAATTTATAATTCCTGAAAAAAAGAGAATAGCACTGGTTGCCCACGACAACCGAAAAGAAGACTTGCTGGAATGGGTAATGTTTAATGAAGGATCACTTTCTGAGCATATACTTTATACGACTGGTACCACGGGACTTCTAATTGAAAGAAGAACGAATTTAAAAATCATCAAATTACAGAGTGGTCCTCTTGGTGGAGATTTACAAATTGGAGCAATGATAACAGAAAAACAACTAGATATGCTCTTTTTCTTCTGGGATCCATTGGAGCCCCAGCCTCATGATCCTGATGTAAAAGCCTTACTTAGAATTGCTTTGGTATGGAATATTCCTACTGCCTGTAATAGAGCTACAGCAGATTTTTTAATTTCGAGTACACTTTTTAAAACAGAATATGAACAAATTCTGCCTGATTATACTATTTATAAAAGACCTCGTTAGATATGATAAAGCTAATAACGATAATAACTATTAATATCAATATATATATACAGGGTATAGGTAAAAAAATCGATTTAAAAAAACTGAATATTAATCTCAATATTAACATTTTTTGCATCCACAAATGAATTTTGGTTTGACAAAAGTTTTAAAACTATTTTGTTTGATTGAAGAAATTATACCAATATAGATTATACTGGTATAATCTATATTGGTATAATCTATAAAAAGGAGAGAGTGTATGGGCTTAATTTCACCAAGAATTTTATTTGAAGATGCGTTAAAGGAAAAATATGCTATTGGAGCATTTAATGTAAATAATATGGAAATTCTTCAGGGGATTATTAGCGCGGCTGAAAAAGAAAAATCTCCAGTTATTTTGCAGATTTCTGCTGGTGCTAGAAAGTATGCAGGACACAATTACATTATTAAAATGGTTGAAGCTGCAAATATGGATTCAAATGTACCTATGGTATTACATCTTGATCACGGGGATAGTTTTGAAACTTGCAAAGAAGTAATTGATCATGGATTTAATTCTGTAATGATTGATGGTTCTCATTATCCATTGAAAGAAAATATTGAAATTACAAAACGAGTTGTAGATTATGCTCATGAAAGAGGTGTTTTCGTAGAAGCAGAGTTGGGAAGACTTGCTGGAATCGAAGAGCATGTTCAGTCTGATCATAGTGTATTTACTGATCCCGATGAAGCAGTTGAATTCGTTGAAAAAACTGGTTGTGATTCTCTGGCAATTGCAATTGGAACAAGCCATGGAGCTTATAAATTTAAAGGTAATCCAAAGCTTGATTTTGATCGTCTTAAAAAAATTCATAGTTTATTGCCAAATTTCCCATTAGTTTTACATGGAGCATCTTCTGTTCCCAAAGAATATGTAGATTTAGCCAATCGATATGGAGCTCAAATTGAAGATGCACAGGGAGTTCCAGAAGAAATGCTGAAAGAAGCTTCTTTATATGGAATAGCAAAAATTAACATTGATACAGATATTCGCATAGTTATTACTGCAACTTTGAGGAAATTTTTTATGGAAAATCCAAAAGAGTTTGATCCAAGAAAACCTTTTGGCGCTTCCAGAACAGCTCTTGAAGAATTAGTTAGACATAAAATGCGTAATGTTTTAAAAAGCAGCAACAGAATTCAGAACATAAGTATTAAAAAATAATACCATTAAGGAGATTGGTATGTACTTAGCACCTTCGATTTTATCAGCAAATTTTATTGACTTAAAAAATCAAATTGAATCAGTAATTGCCGGGGGAGCAGATTTACTACATATTGATGTAATGGATGGTCATTTTGTTCCTAATTTAACTTTTGGTCCTTTTATTATAAAACAAATTAAAAAAAATTTTAATATACCTCTTGATGTTCATTTGATGATTTCAAATCCAGAAAACTATATAGAAGAATATATTTCTGCAGGTGCAGATTACTTAACATTTCATTTCGAAACAGTCAAACATATCCATAGATACATTGAAAAAATTAAGCAGCTGGGGGCCAAAGCAGGATTGGCTATTAATCCCCATACATCTGTGTATGAATTAGAAGAAATTTTGCCATATCTGGATATGATATTAGTAATGTCTGTAAATCCGGGATTTGGTGGTCAAAAATTTATTCCTTCATCGATTCAAAAAATAAAAAAATTAACTAAATTAATAGAAGAATTAAAATTACCTGCTAAACCATTAATTGAAATTGATGGAGGAATAAATCTGGATAATATAGAAATTCTTGCAAAAGAAGGAGTAGATATCTTTGTAGCTGGTTCATCTATATTTAATACACCTGATATACTCACAGCCACAAAAGAGTTTAAAAATAAGTTAACAGGTTTGAATCTGCTTATAGGAAAAGGTTAAGAGGAAAAAAATGTATAAAAGAGAATCACCATCAAAGAATATTGCACTTGAAATTTTAAGAGTAACAGAAGCAGCTGCACTGGCGGCATCACGATGGATAGGTAGTGGAAATAAAGAAAAAGGAGATCAGGCTTCTGTTTCAGCTATGAGAAAAATTTTTTCTACTGTGGATGTTCAAGGTACTGTTATTATAGGCGAAGGCGAAAAGGATAATGCACCGATGCTTTATAATGGCGAAAGCGTGGGGACCTCTTTGGGACCTGCTATGGATGTAGCAGTAGATCCGGTAGAAGGAACAAATTTATTGGCAACGGGAAGACCCAATGCGATCTCTGTCATCGCTCTCTCTCCTGCCGGGACTATGTTCAGAGCAGGTCCATCTTTTTATATGAAAAAAATTGTGGTTCCAGCACCTGCCAGACATTTTGTTGACATCGATGCACCTGTCAAATACAATCTAGAAAAAGTAGCAAAAGTATTAGATAAAAAAATTGAAGATATAACAGTATTTGTTCTTGATAAGCCTCGTCATCAAAATCTCATAAAAGATATCAGGGAAGCAGGTGCAAGAATTCAACTACATACTGATGGTGATATAATGGGAGCTCTGCTTGCAGCTTCTGAAGAATCAGAAATCGATATTATGATGGGAACAGGGGGAACTCCTGAAGGAATAATTTCAGCTGCTGCAGTTAAAGTATTGGGGGGAAGAATTCTTGGAAAATTAGATCCTCAAAAAGAAGAGGAAAAACAAAAACTACTAGATCAAAATTTTGATCTTAAGCGAATTTATGATGAAAACGATTTAATTTCCAGTGAAGATGTATATTTTGCAGCAACCGGTATTACAAATAGCTGCTTTTTAAAAGGTGTAAAAATCAAACATAATAAAGCAACTACACACTCAATAGTAATGCGAGGGCATACAGGAACTATAAGATACATCGAATCTCATCATAATTTAGAGATTCTTAAAGAAATTAGTGAAATTCCTTATTGATTATGGAGGTATAAAATGTCAGATAAATTTCCAGTTATAGCTGTTACGGGTTCTTCTGGAGCAGGAACAAGTACAGTAAAAGTTGCTTTTGAGCATATTTTTAGAAGACTTAAGATAAAAGCAGCAATAGTAGAAGGAGATGCATTTCATAAATACAATAGAAAAGAATTCAAACAACTAACTGATAATTTTATCAACGATGGAAAGTGCAGACCTATCAGTCATTTCGGGCCTGAAGGAAATATTTTAGACAAGTTACAAGAAACATTTAAAACCTTCGGAGAAACAGGAAAAGGAAAAGTAAGAAAATATATTCATACAGAAGAAGAAGGTAGACCTTATAATATTGAACCAGGAAACTTTACACCCTGGGAAGATATTCCCGAAGGAACCGAACTTCTTTTTTATGAAGGTTTACATGGTGGATATGTTGACAATGAAATTAATCTCCCGCAATATGTAGATCTTCTTATTGGTGTTGTCCCCATTGTAAATTTAGAATGGATACAAAAAATCCACAGAGATGTAAAGGATAGAGGATATTCAGAGGAACAAGTCCGTCAGACAATTCTTAGAAGAATGCATGATTATGTTTACCATATAACTCCTCAGTTTTCAAGAACAGATATTAATTTTCAAAGAGTGCCAACTGTTGATACTTCCAACCCATTTATTGCAAGAGATATTCCCACTCCAGATGAAAGTTTTATTGTGATTCGTTTTAGAAATCCAAGAAAAGAAAATTTTCCCTATTTATTGCAAATGCTACATGGTTCTTTTATGTCGCGACCTAACACTATTGTAGTCCCGGGAGGTAAATTTGGTATGGCACTAGAAATTATTCTTCAACCTAAAATTGAAGAACTAATAAGAAAAAGAAATAGTATTTTAGGAATTGAAAAGGTAGAATTACAAAAAGAAAGAGAACCTATTCATTAAGAATAGATTCCAGAAGTTCTAAATCTACATAAGATTTAGAAAATTTATGGTTAGATAAAACCTTGAATGGTAGTGAAGGTTCACCAAGATGAGATAAAACACAGAAAGCTTCTGAGAAATCTTGGTTTTGGGTAAAATACGAAGGAGTAATAATAGTAAGAATTTGATTATGCACTGAAGATAGAAGTCCAGCTCTGTTATCTTCTATGGTGATAACAGAATTTGGAGATAGTGAAAAATAAGTAAGTGCTTTTTGATACATTTCGGGATGGGGTTTTTTGTTTTGAACATCATCCCCAGTAACTACATAATTAAAAATGTCAAGAGGTATTGAATTTTGTATAAAAGAAGCTGTAGATTCCATAGAAGAGGTGGTAACTAATGCAGTATAGATATGATTTTGATTTAATTCTTTAAGCAAACGAAGGACACCATATCTGAGAGGAATGGGTTTCGAAAGTTTTTCTTTATAGCATTGAGTTTTAATTTTGTGAATTTTTTTAGCTTGATCTTTGTTAAAGTTTAAATTTTTGTAGTGGGCAGAATAATATAAAATTCTTTCTACACCACCACCAATAAGAAGAAGATGCGAATACAAGTGATTATCCCATTCCCAGGAAAGACCTATTTCTTTGAATGCATGGTTGAAACATTCTAAATGCAGGATTTCGGTTTCAGCCAAAGTGCCATCGAGATCGAAAAATACAGCTTTAAGTTTTAACATATTTAACATAATTAAAATAATTATTATGTGAATCAACAAATTTTTAGGAGGTAAAAACAATGTTAGATCAAACAAAAAGATATGTGAACCTTAACTTAAAAGAGGAAGATTTAATTAAAGAGGGTAACCATGTTTTGTGCGCTTATATGATGAGGCCAAAGCAAGGTTATGAATATGTGGCAACAGCTGCCCATTTTGCAGCAGAGTCATCAACTGGTACAAATGTTGAAGTCTTCACAACAGATGATTTTACTCGTTCTATAGATGCAATCGTCTATGAAGTGGATGAGCAAAAGGAAATAATGAAGATCGCTTATCCCTTAGCTCTATTTGATAGAAATATCAGCGATGGTAGAGCTGTAATGACCAATTTCCTCACATTGGTCGTAGGAAATAATCAGGGAATGAGTGACGTTGAATATGCAAAATTATTAGATTTTTATATGCCACCTTCTTATCAGAATTTATTTGATGGTCCTTCTGTGAACATAGAAACTCTCTGGAGGCACTTAGGAAGACCTACAAAAGACGGTGGATTAATCGTTGGAACTATTATTAAACCCAAATTAGGGCTTGTTCCTGAAAAATTTGCACAAGCTTGCTATGAATACTGGTTAGGTGGTGATTTCATCAAAAATGATGAGCCTCAGGCAAATCAACCCTTTTCTCCTTACAAAAAAACTATGCAACTTGTTGCCGATGCGATGAAAAGAGTACAGGATAAAACAGGACAACCCAAAATTTTCTCTGCTAACATAAGTGCTGATGATCCTTTTGAAATTATTGCAAGAGGAGAGACTATTCTTGAAATCTTTGGAGAAGATTCACCACGTGTAGCATTCTTGATAGATGGATACATAATGGGAACTGCAGGTATTACTCTTGTAAGAAGATATTTCCCTGACCAATTTTTACATTATCATCGCGCAGGTCATGGAATGATTACTTCTTCTCAATCAAAAAGAGGTTATACATCCTATGTACATATGAAACTGGCAAGACTTCAGGGAGCATCAGGAATTCATACAGGTACAATGGGTTATGGAAAAATGGAAGGCGAAGCGGAAGATAAAATTTTAGCGTACGTTCTGGAAAGAGATGAAGTGGATGGTCCTTTCTACAAACAGAAATGGTATGGGATGAAAGCAACTACTCCTATTATATCAGGGGGAATGAATGCTCTTCGTGTATATGGTTTCTTTGAAAATCTGGGACACGCTAATGTAATACAAACTTCCGGTGGAGGTAGTTTTGGACATTTAGATGGACCAGCTGCAGGTGCAACCTCTATAAGACAATCCTATGAAGCATGGAAAAATAAAATCCCCTTATTAGAATACGCCAAGGAACATAAAGAATTAGCAAGAGCTTTTGAATCGTTCTCTCATGATGCAGATAAATTCTTCCCTGAATGGAGAAAAGTACTAAATATAAAAGAAACTGCATAATTTTCTTTATATATATTTGTAAAAAAAATAAATGACAAATAGGAACGATTTATGGAAACAACTGGTAAGAAAATCTCAAGAAAACATTTAGCAAATGCGATTCGCTTTTTGAGTATAGATGCAGTTGAGAAAGCAAATTCTGGCCATCCAGGAGCTCCCATGGGGATGGCAGATATTGCTGAAGTTTTATGGAATGATTTTTTAAAGCATAATCCAGGGAATCCCCAATGGTGGAATCGTGATAGATTTATTCTTTCGAATGGGCATGCATCTATGCTCATTTATTCTTTATTACATCTGACTGGTTATGATGTTTCAATAGAAGATTTAAAAACTTTCAGACAATTACATTCAAAAACACCAGGTCATCCTGAATATGGACATACTCCGGGAGTAGAAACTACAACAGGTCCTCTTGGTCAGGGTTTTGCCAATGCAGTAGGTATGGCCCTTGCTGAAAAATTACTTTCAATTGAATTTAACAGAGATAATTATCCCATAATTGATCATTATACGTATGTATTTATGGGTGATGGTTGTATGATGGAAGGAATCTCTCATGAAGCTGCATCCCTTGCTGGTAGATGGGAATTGGGGAAATTAATCGTTTTTTACGATGATAATGGGATCTCTATCGATGGTAAAGTTTCCAAATGGTTTATAGATAATACTCAAAAAAGATTCGATGCTTATCACTGGCATGTAATTCCCAATGTTGATGGACACAATCCAGAAGAAATCAAGAAAGCTATAATGGAAGCACAAAATGAAAAATCAAAACCTACTCTAATTATTTGTAAGACTCAAATTGGCTATGGTTCTCCCAATAAGGTTAATACAGAAGCTGTACATGGCGCATCTCTAGGAGAAAAAGAAGTCTTAGAAACAAGAAAAAATCTGGGCTGGAATTATTCACCTTTTGAAATTCCTGAAGAAATATACGAAATTTTTGATGCTAGAAGCAAAGGCGAAAAGCTTGAAAGTCAATGGAAACAAATTTTTAACGAATATAAAGAAAAATATCCTGAACTTGCCAGAGAACTTGAACGAAGAATGAATTATCAAGTACCACAAAATTTTGATGAACTCATTCAGAAATTGGCAAAAGAAGAAAAACCTCAAAAAGAAGCGACAAGAAAAACTTCTCAAAGAATTATTAATGGACTTATTCCAGAAATACCTGAACTGCTGGGCGGTTCTGCAGATTTAACTCATTCCAATTTAACGAGCTGGAAAAACTATAAGGATATTGTTGGGAATAATTTTAAAGGAGATTATATCTATTATGGTGTGCGTGAATTTGGTATGTCAGCGATAATGAACGGTATCTTTCTACATGGTGGTTTTCGTCCCTTCGGGGGAACGTTTCTTGTGTTTTCTGATTATGCAAGAAATGCAATACGATTATCAGCTTTGATGAAAGTCGGTGTAATTTATGTTCTCACCCACGACACCATCGCGCTCGGTGAGGATGGTCCAACCCATCAACCTGTTGAACATATTCCTTCCTTAAGGTTGATACCAAATCTTCAAGTGTGGAGGCCTTATAACTACCTTGAAACCTTAATAGCCTGGGAACAAGCTCTAATTCATATCTCCAATCCCACTCTTTTGATTTTAAGCAGACAAAATATAAATATGGTTTATCCTACAGAAGATTTAAATTCTATTCGAAAAGGTGCTTATATAATTTATGGCGATAAAGATTCAGATATTACAATTCTTGCTTCCGGTTCTGAAGTTGCTATTGCCATAGAAACAGCAAAATTAATAGAAAATAGTCATCCCTATAAAATTAAAGTAGTATCTGTTCCCTGTATGGAACTATTTCGAATTCAGACCGATGATTATAAATCCTCAGTAGTTGGAGGGAATAAATCAAAAATTTTTGCTATAGAAGCAGCTCATCCTGTGAGCTATTATGAATGGGCAAATCCAGAAAACTGCTTTGGTGTTGTTGATTTTGGCGTTTCTGCACCAGGCGATGTTGCTATGAAACATTTTGGATTAACTCCAGAAAACCTGAAAGAACAAATTTTAAAAAGGTTATAAAATTCGAAGGTAATCCTTTAACTCAAAATTCCAAACTGAAAAACCACAAAATCTTTCCCCCTCTGGGCAGAAGGGTTTCCCTTCTGCTTTTTTTCGTATATAACAGGGAGCACGGAAATAATTTTTTAAAAAGGGTATAGCTTCCTCCACTTGTTTTACTTCCTCAACACTGGTTCTAAAAATCTCCTCCTGAGCATTATAACATAATCTTATTCTCCATTTATGCATTAAATTCATTAAATCTCCTGATTCATAAAACCTTATAGGAAAGGCGTTGGGTAATAAATAAACAGCCTCATCAAATCTGGCTCCCAACTCCAGGAATTCATTTACATACATAAAAATTTGCTCCATAATTTGTGAGTACTTTTCCAATAAACTTGAATTATTTGCAATAACCGAAGGGATAATATAATCAGGTTTTCCTGAGTAATGTGTCATAAGAACCGGACGAGAGCCAGGAACTAATCTATGCCTTTGATCCTGACTATCAGCTGTATGAGAAATTTTCTTCTGAAAAGTAAAATATATATGATACAAGGATCTCATAACTCTCGAATGCAAAGGTTCATTTAAAATTGACTGTAAATGAATATTTTTCTCAGGGGATAATACTAAATCTATAATTTCCTGTTCATTTGAAAAATCTTCATTAGTTCTACCAATAATTGCTAAAATACTATCAATAAATATTTCTTTTATATGATAATTCCCTCCCACCAGTCTTGAAGAATAATCATTAAGTTTTTGATCAAAACTCTTTATAAAGTTTATTGAAGTTTTTTCCGTAGAGGAAATAAAGAATTCATATTCAGGTGTTTTTTCTAAAGGAACAGGATCTTTCATTTCATTTGCATAATGAGGATCAATTTTTTTTACTTCATCCCACATAGAATGAACTAATTCTTTTACTTCTTCAGGAACATCACAACTTTGAGACATTCTTTTATATCGATGAAGAGTCAACCCATTAATCGTATGATACATATAAGTGTAAGTTGCCACTGGTAAAACATATCTTGCAATTTCCATTGCTTTTTTCTGAACTGCTTTAAAATATTTTTCTTTTTGCTTCTTCCGATAAGGAAAAATTTGAAAATAATTTTTTTCTATTTCCGGTAAAAGAAATTGTATTAGATCAAAATAACCTCTGTACTGATAATCTAATGTTTTTTTATAATGTTCTAGTAACTTTTCTTTTTTTAATAATGAAGCTGGAATATGAAATTGATCTTTTTTTACCTCTACATACCTCTGGCTTACCTGTTCTGAATTATAAAAAGGATGAGAATGTAAAAATGACCATACAGCATGTCTACTAATTTTATCGATAGCAAATATAAAATTAGGATGTTGCCTGGTAGTTAAATGTCCAGCTTCTAGTGTAGACTTTGCAATTTTATCACGAATTTGTTGAGACTTTTCATTATTTGACACTTCTTCAGGAAAAATTATGCCTTTTGATGAATAACAAGTTCTGGCTGTAGCTATTGATAAATCATATGGATTTTTTGTATAATCAATTAAATACACAATAGGTTTCATATTGGCTTTTAATGATTATTTCGGTAAAAGTGATTATTACCGAAAGTTTTTTTTAATGAATCATAATTAATAAATAATAAGAATTTTCTGTTTACTTTTATTCTAAAAAAGAAAATACTGACCTTATGATAAAAAAATTTCTGGATATTCTTAATCAAAAAATTATAATTCCCATCAAAAATTCTCATGCTCCAGCAAATGAAATTGCTTTAGGTACTGCCATTGGTTTATTCTGGGCTATCAATCCTCTTGTAGGAATACAAATGTACTTAGTTACAATAAACTGGATGGTACTAAGACTTTTTAAAATTCGTTTTAATTTACCCATTGCCTTAGCAATGGTATGGATTACGAACCCCATAACTATGCCCTTCTTTTACTATTTATTCTATATTACCGGAATCTATTTTTTGAAACTATTTAACTTTCATTATCAGATAATTTCTTTTAATTATACAAAAAATATACTACAACAAACCTCAGAGATGAGCTTTACAAAAGGTTTAATTTCCTGGATGAATTTCTTAGTAAGTGATTTTGGATTACCTGCTTTAATTGGAGGATTTATCTGGGCAGTTCCTACTGCTATATGGGGATATTTTTATTCTATTAAGTTTATTACTCATCATAGAAAAAAATTAGCAGAAAAAGAAAATTTAACATTAGAAGAGTGGGAAAAAAAACACATCCATTCTTTTACAGAAATTTTGAAAATGAATCAAGAGAAAGAGCTTATAAAAAAAGATTAATTCAAATTCAATCATCAAAATATCTTGAAAATTCATTGGCCAATTCATAAAATTTATAATAGGGAATTTCTTCAGCTCTTTTATTATAATCAAAATGAACACGATTTGCAATGTAAACCATATCCTTATAATTCAGCACCTGTTCTCCATTGGACCAGGAATTTATAATCTTTTTTCTTTTAGAACGAAAACTCATTCTTAATATCTTTTCTAATATTTTTACCGGAGATTCTGGATTTTTTTTATACTCCACCAATATAAAACTTGATTTAACTTTAGGAACAGGGAAAAAAGCCTTTTCCGGAATTTTAAAAAATGATCTTACACTGGCAAGATTATGAATAAAAATAGAAATTGAATTATTAAGAGATTTTAATTTATCAGCATATTCTTTTTGAATTAAAAAAAACGAAAAATCGGGTCTTTTTCTGGAAATTTGAATAATTATTTCTGTTGTTATATAATAAGGAATATTTCCTATAACGTAGCGATAGAATTCATTTCCAATTTCTTCTATATATTTTAAAATATCCAGATTATAGAGATTCGTCTTTTTTTTATTGATGATATTCTCATTTAATATATTGCATATTATAGGATCGATTTCAACACAATCTATAAAATATTTCTCCTGAAGATGATAGGTTAAAACACCAAATCCTGGTCCTATCTCTAAGATTTTTTGATTTTCTGGAATATAAGTTTTTATAATTTCAATAATTTTCCTAACATAATTGGGATCTATTAAAAAATTTTGTCCCAGGCTATTTCGTATTGCTCCATTTCTGGATTTTAGACTATTTATGATTTGCATTTTATTATAGTAGGGAAATTTTTCTTTCATAATTCAATCTTTAATTAAAAAAGTAAAAAATATTAATAAATTATATATAATAGTT
>FWPU01007229.1_pt1 | contig 20776 bp, 21 predicted proteins | sample 2228361 | NCBI WGS metagenome assembly FWPU01 (sample SAMEA103939777, study PRJEB20133) | metagenome
CTTCTGGGCAGGAAAAGGATAAAAACTGCTCCTATTAAAGGTAAAAGCCAGAGCCAAGTTAAAATCCCTATCTGCATTTAACATTTCCTCCCTATCTAGACAAAATTCCCGAAACTTTAAAAACAATTGAAGGCAAAACTCCAATTATCATACCTGTAAAGAGAAGAGAATAAACCGGCAGAGCTTCTTCCCAAGAAAGATCCTTTAATTCTCTCTTTCCCTCCTCTGCAGTTTCCCCCACAACCCTCCCTACTAATCTCAAAAATACCAACATATTTAAGAAAACACCAATTGCAGCCCAGATAATCACCCAGCCAAAAACTTTAAAGCTTCCTATAAGAACTAGGAACTCGCCTACAAAACTAGCCATTCCTGGAACTCCCAGTGAAGAAAAGCACCCTAAAAGCAAGGCCCAAGAAAGCAAGGGTGCTTGATTCATGATTCCTTTCAATTTTTCAATTTCTCGAGTATGGGTTCGGTGATAAAAAAGTCCCACTAAGAGAAAGAGGAGCCCTATTATAAGACCATGAGCAATCATTTGAAAAAGGCTTCCTCCTATTCCTAACTCATTGGCAGAGGAGAGCCCCATTACCACTACTCCCATATGCGCTACACTTGAATAAGCAATAATTCTCTTGAAATCATCTTGAGTGAGAGCCATTATTCCCCCGTAAATCATGCTCACTAAACCAAGTAAGAAGAGAAAACTATGATAGCCACCGTAGTCTACTCCTAAATTTGGAAGTAAAATTCTTAAGAATCCATATCCACCCATCTTTAAAAGAACACCTGCTAAAAGCATGCTTCCGGGGGTGGGAGCTTCTACGTGAGCGTCAGGAAGCCAGGTGTGGAAGGGGAAGATGGGAACTTTCACGGCGAAACCTAAAAAGAAGAGCCAAAAGGTATAAGTAGGAAGAGCATTAGCCCACAGTTCGAAGCTAAATGTCCCACTTTGAACATAAGCAATTAAGCCTCCTATAAACATAAAAACACTTCCAGCTAGGGTATAAAGAACAAACTTAATAGCCGCATATTTTCTATTTTCCCCTCCCCAATAAGCAATGATGAAATACATGGGAACGAGGACAGCTTCCCAGAAGAGATAGAAAAGAACGAAGTCAAAAGCGATAAATACTCCTATGAGAGCAGTTTCCAAAATTAAAATCCAGAAATAATATGGTTTCCTGTTTTCCTTAATCTCCCAGGAAGCCCAGATAGCTAAAAGGGAAAGGAAAGTAGTGAGGAGAACAAGTGGATAACTAAGGCCATCCAGTCTCAAATAGTATGAAATCTTCAACAAGTTAATCCATTTGAGCTGCTCCACTAGGGGAGAGGTAGAAAGATTTAATCGGTAAAAAATGGGAAAAAGAGAAATGATAAAAGTTAAAAATGATGCCAGAAGAGCCACAAACCTAGTTGAATCACCTCTTCTGGGCAGGAAAAGGATAAAAACTGCTCCTATTAAAGGTAAAAGCCAGAGCCAAGTTAAAATCCCTATCTGCATTTAATACCTCCAGATAACTATAATGACCATGATTAAAAGACCCAAAAGAGAAAGTGAAATATACGTTTTAGCCCTTCCACTCTGCCAAAAGCTGAAGAAACGACCTATGCCCACGCACAAAAGAGCTACAAAGCTTCCCACCCCATCGATAATCACCCGCTCTAAACCATTAAAGAAAACCTTGAAAATGTAGATAAATCTATCTTTAGCTAGCCAATTAAATACGTCAACAACCTGCTCTAAACCATTAAAGACAACTTTTCCTAGAGGAGCTGGAGTAAAAAAGATATAAGCATATAAATCCTCAATAAGAAAACCTCGCTGCAGCAAAGTCCATCCCCTGCTTCTCTCTATCCTCTCCTCCCACTTTCTTGAAGTGAAAAACCACGCCAATGCAACGCCTAAAACAATTAAGGCAGTGGAGAGCCAAGGAACCCAAAAAATACTCTCTTTTGGCTCAGGACTGAGTAACTTCTCTATTAAATGACCCGTCAAGGAAGTCCCTGCTAATCCAACTAAAAGAGTCATTAAAGCCAATATTAACTGAGGAAACTGCATAAAAACCGATGGTTCATGTATTTTTTTCTTCCTAACTCCTACAAAAACTGAGAAGAAAAGGCGGAAAATGTAAAAAGCAGTCATAAACACGACTCCTATCGCCACCACACCGATGACAATATTTCCGCTCTCAAAAGCCTTCGCAATAATCTCATCCTTGCTGAAAAAGCCTGCAGTGGGGAAAAGCCCCGCTAAGGCGAGAGAGCCAACGAGACACGTTATACCGGTTAGAGGCAAAGAGCCTAAAGCTCCGCCCATCTCTCTGATATCTTGAGTGTGAAAAGCATGAATTATGCTCCCAGCACAGAGAAAAAGAAGGGCTTTAAAAAAGGCGTGAGTGAAGAAGTGGAAAATTCCTCCCACCAATGTTCCCACACCCAGTCCAATCATCATATATCCAAGTTGACTGATGGTAGAATAAGCTAAAATTCTCTTGATATTCCTTTCAGTAATAGCAAGGCTGGCTCCCAAGAAACAGGAAATAGCTCCGATTATGGCTACTACTTGCAGAGCGGTTTCGCTTTGAGAGAAAAGTGGATAAGAGCGTCCTACCAAATAAACACCTGCAGCCACCATGGTAGCTGAATGTAAAAGAGCGGAGACAGGTGTAGGACCTTCCATTGCATCCGGAAGCCAAATGTGAAGAGGAAACTGAGCACTCTTACCCACTGCTCCTACAAAGATGAGGAGAGAAGTAAGAGCTAACGTCCCTTTAGAAAATGGGGAGCTAAAAAGAGGTGTGAACTGCAAGGTGCCTGCTATCGACCACAAAAGGAATATGCCGAAAAGAAAGCCAATATCTCCCAATCTCGTTACGAAAAATGCTTTCTTCATAGCGCGAACAGCTGACTCTTTTTCAAACCAAAAACCAATTAAAAGATAGGAGCAAAAACCAACAAGTTCCCAGAACATATACATCTGAAGATAGTTGTGAGAAAAAACTAACCCCAGCATAGAAAAGGCAAAGAAAGAGAGAATGCCGAAGAAACGAATGAATCCTGGATCTTCCTCCATATATCCGATGGAGTACATTTCTATAAAAAATACCAGTAAAGCTACGGTAAGAGCAGTGAGTATGCTTAACCCGTCTATCGTAAAACCAAATCTAAATTTAATTTCACCCCAGGAAAACCAGAGATAACTAAGCTCCCTCGCTCCTTTCCTCCACCAATGCGAGTAGAGAACTAAAACTGAGAGGAAGGAGAGGAGGGAGGCAAGAAGAGCAAGGTACGGTGAAGCTCTCCCTAACCATCTTTTGCCAAAGATAAGAATGAGTATAGCTACCATAAGTGGTGAAAGTAGAGTTATCCAAGTAAAAACTTCCATCGCCTACCCTTTCAACTCCGAAATCTGTGTAAGATCGCTTTTTTTAAAAGCTCGGTAAATTGCAATAGCTAAAGAAAGCCCCACCGCTGTTTCACACGTAGCCAGAGCAATAATAAAGAGAACAATAACTTGTGCTTGCCTTGAAGAAATAAAACCAAACTGCCCTAAAGTGATGAGATTTAAATTTGCAGCGTTAAATATGAGTTCAGCAGAGATTAAAACTCCAATGAGCGTTTTGCGTGTAATTATTCCATATATTCCAAGTATAAATAAAATAGCTCCTAGGACTGAGCAGATATAGAAAGTCAACTTTTCCCCTTTCTGGAGATAGCATAAGCGGAAACGAATGAAACTAAAATAATCACACCCACCAACTCGAAGGGAAGCATAAAATCACTTAAAAGAACTCTAGAAAGTGTAGTAAAACTCACCCTTTCAACCCGAAAGATAGGGGTAAGAACAGCACTTCGGTAAAGGGAAAGAAAAAGAATAAGAAAAGCAAGAGGAAGGAGAAAATATATCCAACTGCGGTTTTCTTCTTCTAGCTGTGGAACGAGCATGAGAGCAAAAACCATCAAAGTCACAATTCCTCCCACATAGACAAGGATTTGGATAAGTCCTATAACTTTAGCCTCTAAGAGAAGGAAAATTCCTGCCAGGGCGAGAAGAAAAATTACAAATGAAAGAAGAGACTTAAAAAGATTCTTCAGAGTCACCGCTAAGGCTCCTCCTAAAAGAGCAAAGAAAGCGAGGAAAAGAAGAAGAAAGTCACTTAGCCAAGCCAGCATTACTCCTTCCCCCTCTCTAAAAGATATCCTTTATCCCAAATAAGCTTGTCTTTTCTATAAAATGCTCCCTCGAAATCTTTAGTAAGTTGAATTGCCTTTGTAGGACAAACCTCTTGGCAAAACCCACAAAATGTACATAATCCCAAATTAATTTCGTATGAAGCAGCACCCCACTCTCCCTCTTTCTTCTCGATTGAAATAGCTAAAGAAGGGCAGGTGCGAGCACATAAAGTACAAGCTGTACATGTCCGAGAAAGACACTGCAAGCACCTTAAGGCTTCATTCTTGGCATCCTCTTCCGAAAATCCGAGTTCAATTTGTTCAAAATTCTTAACCCTCTTCCTGGCTTCAAGAAAAGGCATTTCAGGACGTCTCCTCTCCTCAGGAAAGATATCTAAAGAAATCTTGGGATACATCGGATAATTGACAAGTTCAAAACGCGGTCGATCCTTCTCCATATCCTTACCGCTAAGATAGAGATGAACGGAGATTGCAGCTTCATGACCAGAGCCAATGGAACCGACGCAAGTAGCTGGTCCTGTTACAATCTCACCGCAGACAAAAACTCCAGGCCGACTAGTCATCATTGTTTCGCGGTCATAAACTATCCTTCCCCTCTCATCAGTTTCTACACCGCTCCCTTCAAGAAAAGAGTTATCACTAGCCTGACCAATGGCAAAGATAACTGTATCTCCCAGTACTATCTTTGTCTCAGTTTCACAAAACTGAGGGTTAAATCTCCCCTGCTCATCAAAGACTCTCACACACTGCATCACTTCTAGTCCAGTTATTTGTCCATTTTTGCTGTGAATTGCTTTTGGTCCCCAACCGGGAACAAGTTCAACTCCTTCTTCAATTGCCTCTTCAATCTCCCACTCAAAAGCAGGCATCTCATGCCTTTTCTCCAAACTAACCATCTTTACCTTTTTTGCCCCTACTCTCCTCGCACATCTCGCAGCATCAACAGCCACATTCCCTCCTCCAATAACTATTACTTCCTTACCTGTCTCAACTTTTTCACCCAAATTTACAGAGCGAAGGAAGGGAACTGCTACCAAAACCCCAGGTAAATCTGCCCCAGGAATAGGTAAACTCCTACCCTTCTGAAGACCTACAGCGATTATAACTGCTTTAAACTTCTCTTTTTTAAACAAATCATCAATAGTCAAATCTTTTCCGATTTCAACTCCGGTCTCTAACTCCACGCCATCTTTCTTTATCTCCTCCACCTCATCTAAAAGTATTTCCTTGGGTAAGCGGTATTTCGGCACCCCCATCAGAAGCATCCCCCCGGGAAGCTTCTGCTTTTCAAAAACAATTACCCGATAGCCGAGACGAACTAAGTCCAAAGCTGCAGTCAAACCAGCAGGTCCTGATCCAACTACCGCCACTTTATCCCCTCTAAGCTTCTTTTTCTCTCTCCTTCGTTTCTTAACTTCAGGTAGCGCTTTATCAGCAATGTACCTTTTGAGGGAACGTATGGCAATAGCTTCATCAAAATAACCTCTCTGACAGCGGTCCTCACAAGGATGATGACAAATCATCCCCAAAGTCGCTGGGAAAGGAGCCCTTTCCCGGATTTCATCCCAAGCCTCAACAAATTTGCCTTCCACAATCAACTTATTATATTTTCTTACATCAATATGGGCCGGACAGGTATCCTGACAGGGAGGCATTTGTGGTAAATACTCTGCTGTTCTTTCTCCCACCATGCCGTTTAACTTCGCGAATCCGCGGTAATTGGGAGAAACTTCTAGCTTTTCATAAGGATAAAAAAGAGTGACTGGCTTTTTAAACAAATATTTAAGAGTGAGAAGGAAACCTTTCCCTAACGCTTTCACTGTCTCGTCGGTTTTCATCTATAACATCACCCCTAACACTACAGCCCAAAATAAATTCAAAATTGAGAGAGGAAAAAGAATTTTCCAAGCAAAATCCATCATTTGATCTGGTCTAAAACGAGGCAATGTCCATCTTATCCAAATCATGACAAAAATAAGTGCGAATACCTTGATAAAAAGCCACAAGATATCTGGCAACCAGGGGCCTCTCCAACCAGAGAGAAAAAGATAAGAAGCTAAAAAGCTTGAAAGGATGAGATGAGCATACTCACCCATCATAAACAAACCAAATCTTATTCCTGGATATTCCGTAATCACTCCAGTAACTAAAACCGATTCATCTTCAGCCAAATCAAAGGGAATTCGATTCATTTCCATAAGACTGGAGATAAAGAAGGTTAAAAATCCTAAGGGAAGCAGGAATAAATAAGGAATGTGCTGTGCTTTTACTATTTCTTCAAAACTTAAACTCCCAGCTAGTATAATCACAGAAATAACAGCTATTAAACGTGGAATTTCATAACTTATAAGTTGAGTTACTGCTCTTAAGCCACCTAAAAATGAATACTTGTTATTTGATCCCCAACCAGCCATAAGCAAACCTAAGATTGTCAAGGGAGAAACAGCCATTATATAGAGGAGAGCTAGATCCCACTTGAGTGCTACTAACGTAGGAGAGAAAGGTAAAACCAAAAAAGCAAGATAAGGTGGAATCATAGCCGCAAAGGGAGCTAGAAGATAAGCAAATCGGTCCACCCGCCGAGGAGTAAGATTTTCCTTAGCCAAAAACTTAATCATATCTGCTACAGGCTGTAAGATTCCATGCCAACCCGTATGGAAAGGACCAACTCTATGCTGAATATGACCTGCTATTTTTAACTCTAACCATTCTAACGTGAGAACAAAAAGAGCTATAAAAAGAAAAGTTCCTACACCCCATAAACCCAAAATCAAATAAGGATTCACCTATCTACCTCCCCAAAGACGGGGTCCAAACTTCCTAAAATAATAGGTATATCAGCTAAGTGATGACCTGGTAAAAGATGAGGTAAAAGACTTAAATTTGAAAAAGCAGGGCTTCTCACCTTTACTCGGTAGGGTTTGAAAGAACCATCGCTTACTATAAAATAACCCTGCTCACCTCGTGGAGACTCTATAGCAGCATAAACTTCCCCCACCGGTGGCATGAGAAGACGAGGAACATCCGGATTAAAATAAGGACCCGAAGGAAGATTCTCCAACGCTTGCTCTACTATTCTTGCACTTTGCCTCATCTCCTCAAGCCTTACCCAAATTCTGTCCCAAGAATCTCCATTTTCACCCACAGGTATGTGGAAATCAAATTGAGGATAAACGGAATAACCCTCGACTTTCCTTAAATCTCGAGGCACCCCAGAACCTCTTAAAACAGGACCGCTAGCTCCGTAAGAAAAAGCAAGCTCCTTACTTAAAACTCCTACACCTTTGGCTCGCTTTTTAAAAACAGGATTTTCAACAAAGAGATCTTCATATTCCTTCACCCTTTTTGGAAATTCTTTTAAAAACTCACGGCATCTATCTATAAAATCACTGTTTAAATCTTGCGAAACACCCCCAAACCTTATATAGGAATATGTCATTCTGGCACCACATGCTTTCTCTAAAATCCTTAGAATCTCCTCCCTTTCACGAAAAGCATAAAGAAGAAGAGTGAAAGCACCTGCATCAAGACCTTCCGTGCCTAAAGAGATAAGATGGCTAGCAATTCTATTAAGCTCTCCCACTATCACTCTAATGTACTCAGCTCTTTCTGGCACCTCAATTTGAGCTAGTTTTTCTACTGCCCTTATATATCCCCAATTATTAAGCATAGAGGAAACGTAATCTAATCTATCTGTATGAGGAATAAATTGTTTATAAGTCCTGTTTTCTGCTATCTTTTCTACACCCCGATGAAGATAACCAATCATAGGTTCAGCTTCTAAAACAACTTCATCTTCTAACTTCAGAATTAGTCTCAACACACCATGAGTGCTCGGATGTTGGGGCCCCATATTAAGCAAAAATTCTTTCGTTTCTCTAGCCATTAGAAGTAATCTGGCCTCCTTACAACCTCAAAATCCTCATAATCTTTCCTTAAAGGGAAACCTTCCCAGTCTTCAGGAAGTAAAATTCTCTTTAACTCAGGATGACCTTCAAAGGTGACTCCAAAAAGGTCATAGACTTCCCTTTCTTGCCAATCAGCTCCTTTCCATAAGGAAACAACGGAAGGAACTGTTGGGTCTTTCCTTTCCGCTTTAGTTCTTATAAATATTTTTTCTTCATTTTCCACATTTACCAAGTGATAAAAAAGCTCAAAATAACTCTTCCTATCCACAGCAGTGAGAAAAGAAAAATAGTTAAAATTCTCACTTTTAAGCCAGGCAAGAAACTCAAACAAGCGCGAAAGCTCCACCTCCAGTTCAATAATGCCTTCCTTTTCTTTTGCTCTAACTCCCTTTTTAAATTTTTTCTTAATTTTTCCTAAAATTTTTATCTTCTCCAAATCTTCTCTCTCAAGGAAAGAATCCCCTCAATTAAAGTTTCAGGCCTGGGAGGACAACCAGGCACGAAAACATCAACCGGTATAACTTTATCTACCCCCTTAACCACAGAATAGCTATCATAGTGATAAATCCCCCCTGTGCAGGCACAACTCCCCATCGCAATTACGAATTTTGGGTCAGGCATCTGTTCGTAAAGTCTTTTTAATAAAGGCGCCATTTTCTTAGTAACAGTCCCAGCTACTATCATGCAATCACACTCTCTGGGAGAAGGACGAGGCAGTACTCCAAAGCGCATCAAATCATAGTGCGAAGCGTAAGCACCCATCATCTCGATTGCACAGCAAGCTAAGCCAAAAGTAAGAGGCCAAATTGAACGAGAACGAGCCCAGTTCAAAACCTCATCTAAAAGCCAAAAAGAAACTCTTCCTCTTAACCTCAAATCTCTTTCAAGCTCAGCCAAGAGAGCACCCCTTCCTTCCAAGCAAAAATTAACACTACTATTAAAAAGTAGAAAAATATTAAACCTTCAATCACTCCTACCCAATGAAACTCCTTAAAAAAAAGCGCCCACGGAAAAAGGAAAAAAACACTCACTTCGAAAAGGAGAAAGATAAAGGCATAGAAAAAATATCTTAAAGGAAATTGTGATCTTCCTTCACCAAAGGGAAGATTCCCACACTCATAAGGTTCAAGCTTTTCCCCTTCAGGGAAAGAAGGGGGGGAAATCAACCAAGAAAGAACTAAAATACCTAATAGTATAATTATTCCCACAAAGGTAAAGACCAAAATTCCTACAAGTTCCATCCCCTAACCCACGTAACAATTTATGCAAATTTTAGCAAAGACGCTCAAATAAAACAATACTACAACGCACAGAAAAGAAAAAATTATTTCCCCTTACAAATTTACAAACATTAAAGTCAATGAGCGAGCAAGGCGAATAAATGGTTCAGGAAAAAGACCCATTACCAAAACAGCTAGAAGTGAAAGAATAATGGTGACCCATACGTATCCTCCTACTCTTAGGGAACCCTTTTCTTTAGCTGGAAAAAAATACATATATCTAGCTACGTTAATATAGTAATATAAAGAAATTACAGTGTTAATTACACCTATAATAGCCAGCCAAGCATACCCTTTTTCAATAGCAGCTTCAAAAATTAAAAACTTGCTAATAAAGCCTGAGGTAGTCGGGAACCCTACTAATGAGATAAGGAAGACAGTCATGGTAAGAGCTATTAAAGGAGCGCGTTCATAAAGACCAGCATAGCCTGGAATTGAATTTTCAGGATTGATTTTCTCCACACCAATCACTACTGCAAAAGTTCCTAAATTCATGGTGGCATAAGAAATAAGATAAAAAACTATCCCCTCAAGAGCATGCTTGTTACCTACAGCCAAAGCAATGAGAATATATCCCACATGAGCAATTCCCGAAAAAGCAAGCATTCTTTTAATATTTTGCTGAGGAATAGCCAATAGATTCCCCGTAAACATAGTAAGAACCGAAATCAAACTAAAAAGTCCTACCCACTCGGGGGCAAAGTTAGGAAAGGCAGTAAATATTAACCGAACTAAGGCAGCAAAACCTGCTACCTTAGGAACAGCAGCGATAAAGGCGGAAACAGGAGTAGGTGCCCCTTCATATGTATCTGGTGCCCAAAAATGAAAGGGTACAGCAGCAATTTTAAATGTTAAACCCACTATGACGAAAGTCATTCCGAGATAAAAAACAGGGTCACTTATTCCCCCCTGAAGCAAATTCTCTCCAATTTCCACTAAATTAAGAGTCCCTGTTAGTCCATAAACAAGAGACAATCCATACAAAGTCACAGCCGCTGTTAAAATTCCTAAGAGGAAGTATTTTAAAGCGGCCTCGTTTGACTTAGGATCGAACTTTTCAAAACCTGCTAGAACATAAAGAGGCACGCTTATAAGCTGAATTCCCACAAAGATAGTGATTAAATTGCTAGCTCCCGTAATAATTATCATGCCTAAAGTAGAAAAAAGAAGAAGTGAATAATACTCACCTTGTTTTGAACCAGGATGGTTTAAGAAATCAAGAGCAAGGAAAATAGCTAAAATAGAGGAGAAAAGGATAAGGATTTTTAAAATAAGCCCAAAGGAGTCAAGAATAAACATATTTCCTAAAATGGAAGCTCTCACCTTGAAAAAGGAAAAAGAAAGAACAGCAGCGATTAAGAGACCACCTATAGAGATATGAGCTAAAAATCGCTTTTTCTCTTCCTTTAAAAAAAGGTCAACGATTAAAACAAGTAAAGCTGTTCCTAATACTACTAATTCTGGCGCTAAATAATAAAGGTCTGCACTCTTCACCTTTTATTCTGCCTCACCCTGAAATTAAAATCCTCCCACAGCTTTAAGCAAGGAAATCACAGAAGAATTCACAAAATGCAAGATGGAATCTGGATAAAGCCCAATTATTAAAATGAGCCCTATCAGGGGAACTAAGGTAACTAACTCTCTTAAAGTCGCATCTGCAAAGTTTCCATATTTTCCAGGCAAAGTACCCATAACTACACGTTGAAGCATCCAAAGATGATACCCAGCGGTAATAATTACACCTATAGCTCCAATTATTGCCAGCGCTCTTATGGTTTGAAACGCACCCAGCAAGACAAGGAATTCAGCAATAAACCCACTCAAACCAGGAAGTCCTAAAGAAGCAAAGGCAGCAAAGGATAAGATGCCTGCCAGAATAGGAATTTTTGTCAACATACCCCCCATTTCTGGAATTTGACGGGTATGCGTTCTTTCATAAAAATAACCCACCAAAAGGAAAAGCATTCCTGTAATGGCACCATGAGAAAACATTTGAGTGAGACCCCCATTCATACCAGTAGCTGTAAGAGATGCTAAACCTAACATAACGTAGCCCATATGGCTAATGCTAGAATAAGCCACCATCCGTTTAAGGTCTTTCTGGTTCATTGCATTGAGAGCCCCATAGATAATATTAATCACACCTAAAACACCTAGCATTAAAGCGTAATGGTGGGTAGCTTCTGGAAAGATAGGAAGAACACGGTAAAAACCATATGTTCCCATCTTTAAGAGAATCCCAGCCAGAAGTACACTCACAGCTGTAGGAGCTTCAACATGTGCATCAGGAAGCCAAGTGTGAAAAGGGAAAATAGGCACTTTAACTGCAAAACCAAGATAGAACCCCCAAAAAATCAACTTTTGAAACTCAATGGGAAATCCATTTTGGGCCAAAGCCACCATATCAAAAGTGCGCGCATTTGGCTGAAAGTATAAAGCAAGAATTCCTAAAAGCATTAAAACGCTACCCGCAAGGGTATAGAGAAAGAACTTGATAGCTGCATATTCTCGTCTCTCGCCACCCCAAATGCCAATCAAAAAATACATAGGCAAAAGAACTACTTCCCAAAAAATGTAGAAAAGAATAAAGTCCAGAGCTACAAAAACGCCCAGCATACCCACTTCCAGAAAAAGTAAGAGAGAAAAGTAACCTTTTATTCTTGAGGTAATATTCCAAGAAGCAAGACAAGCAATAAAGGAAAGTAAGGCAGACATAAAAAACATGGGAAGGCTAATTCCATCTAAACCAAGGTAGTAAGAAAGGCCAATTGTCTTACTCCAATTTATTTTCTCCACAAACTGAACGCCTCCTTCTGGATTAAATTTAATGAGGACCAGAAGAGACAAAAAAAGCGGGAAACAAGTAGTAACTAAAGCCACCTTTTTTATTAGTTCCTCTCGTTCCTTCTTAATTAAAAGAATGACCAGACAACCGATTAAAGGTGAGAAGATAATGGTGGAAAGAATGGGAAACTTCATCATTTACCTCCTTAATAAATAAACAACCAGGGCTAAAACAATAAAACCCATATAAATAATGAAAGCATATCTTTGGAGATAACCTCCATGAGCACGCCTTCCTCTCTCCCCTATCTCCCTAATCAGCTTGCCAATTCCGTTAACAACCGCATCTATTATCCGTTTGTCAAAGCGAGCTGCTTCCTCACTGCATACCACTGCAAATCCTCCTACTCCATTAACTACACGATCAATTAATTTCCTCTCTCCCCAAGAGAAAGCAAAAGCTAACTTTAAAATTGAGTTTACAAATAGAGCCTGATATAGTTCGTCGAAATAATACTTATTTTCTATCACGCGGTAAAGAAAAGAGGCTTTTTCTTTCATTTTCTCCTCCGAAAACCACCCTTTGTAATAAAAAGCCCATGCTAACCCTATACCTAAAAGACTTACTAATAAAGAGATAAGCATAAGAGAATAATTGACATGTAGTTCAACGGAAGTACCTTCTAAAAAATTAATGAAAGCGCCTTTAAAAAGGGGGGAGCCAATTATTCCGGCAAAAGCAGCGGGTAAAGCCAGGATTATCATGGGGTAACTCATGATAGGAGGCGACTCATGAGGGTGAATGTGAAAACTCTTTAACCTTCCCCAGAACACAAGAAAACATAATTTAAAAATATAGAAAGCAGTTAAGAAAGCAGAAAAAAGCAAAACCCCAAAAATAAGAAAATGACCTTTGTTAAAAGCTTCTGCTAAGATCTCATCCTTACTCCAAAAACCTGAAAAAGGAAAGATACCTGCTAAAGAAAGAGCAGCTATAAGGAAAGTCGCAAATGTTATCTTCATTTTTCTATAAAGACCTCCCATCTCGTAGATATTTTGACTCCCTGTGCCATGGATAACTGAACCTGCTCCTAAAAAAAGCAAAGCTTTGAAGAAGGCATGAGTCATTAAGTGGAAAAGGCCTGCTGCATAGGCTCCTATTCCTAAAGCAGTCATCATATAACCTAATTGAGAGATGGTGGAATAAGCTAAAACCTTCTTTATATCACTCATAGTCACCGCAATAGTGGCAGCCATCAGCGCAGTGAGAGCACCAATAATAGCCACTATGTTAAGTGCTAAGGGAGAGGCAGCTTGGAAGATAAAAAAAGACCTCCCAACTAAGTAAACACCAGCTGCAACCATAGTAGCAGCATGAATTAAAGCAGAAACAGGTGTGGGGCCTTCCATAGCGTCAGGAAGCCAAGTGTGCAAAGGAAATTGAGCACTCTTCCCCACAGCTCCACAGAAAAGGAAAAGAGCTATAGCAGTCAAAACAGAGCTTCCTATCTTCTCTCCTTCAACTAGCTCTCTTAAAGCATAGAACTCAAAAGTACTTTTACCAAGCTGAGTGGTGACATAAAAAAGAAGAGCAATTCCTAAAAAGAATCCCACATCTCCTACGCGGGTAGTAATAAACGCTTTCATAGCTGCATTTGAAGCTGATTTCTTTTCATACCAGAAACCAATGAGCAAGTAAGAGCATAATCCTACCAACTCCCAAGAAATGTAAAGTTGAAGAAAGTTGTGGGCAATAACTAAAGAAAGCATAGCCGCAGTAAAAAGGGAGAGGGCAGAAAAATACCAAGAAAATCGTGATTCGCCATGTATATATCCGATAGAATAAATTTGCACCATTAAGCTTACTAATGTTACTACCACCAGCATAACTGCACTTAACTGGTCTATTAAAATCCCGACTGAAATCTTAACTTGGCCAAGATTAAACCAAATTACCTCTAAATTCACAGTCTTTCCGCTTCCCACTTCAGCTAAAACAAAGAGGGAAAGGAAGAAGCTTAAGACCACCGCTCCAATGGAGATATACGCACCTTTGCCCGGTAATTTCCTGCCCCCAAAAAGTACTAACATAAAAGCTAGGAAGGGAAGTAAAGGTATTATCCAACTATAAGTACTCATATTCTCAACTATCACCTCTCTTACCACTTAAGCATGTCAATCTCATCAACGTTTACGGTCTCCTTTCCTCTATACACGCTCAACACTATAGCTAGTCCCACTCCAATTTCAGCTGCTCCTGCAGCAATGGCAAAGATGGTGTAGATCTGACCCACAATAGTTGTGGGTGTGATGTAACGAGAAAAAGCAATAAAATTTATGTTCACTGCATTAAGCATGATCTCGATAGAAATTAAAATAAGAATGGCATTTCTTCTAGCTAAAACACCGTACATCCCAAGAGAAAAAAGAAGAGCCGAAAATATCAGGAAATACTCAAGGGGTATCATCATTCCTCCTTCCTAGCTAAAACGATAACGCCCACTAGAGCGGCTAACAAAAGAATGGAAATCATTTCAAAAGGCAAAACATAGGAGCTGAAAAGTATCTCCCCAAAATGAGCCAAGGAAACCTTGCTAAAATGAAGAGCCTCTTTAGAAACCTTCCAATCTTTAGAAAGAAGAAAAACAAGAAGAATAATTAAAAATCCTAAAGCTGCCAGGAAAGCAAGCCCTCGTTGTTGATTATCTAAAGCTACACTTATTCCACCCCGCGCTTTTGTGAGCATCAAAGAAAAAAGAATCATGATTGTTACTGCACCGGCGTAAACTAAAATCTGTACTGCAGCAATAAACTCCGCTAAAAGTAAAATATAAAGACCCCCAATACAAGAAAGAGCTAGAAGATGCAAGAAAACAGCATGAACAATGTTTTTAGTAGTGACAATAACTACAGCAGAAGCCAAAGTAATTCCTGCTAAGATAAAGAAAGCAATTTCTATGCCACTCGTTTCAGCCACCTCCCAGCAAGATAAAGAAATATAAAGAGGAAAAGAAACTCTATTACTCCTAAAGGAAAATGAAAACGAGGCGTAATCATAGCGAATAGGCCAGTAAGAAAAATATTTAAGAAAGCAAGTGGAAGTAATATTTTCCAACCAAAGCTTATTAATTGGTCTGGACGTACTCGAGGAAGCGTCCCTCGTACCCAAACTATTAAGAAAAACAAAATGTACACTTTAATTAAAAACCAAACAAGGGGAGGCAAAATGGGTCCTTTCCAGCCCCCTAGAAAAAGAAGTGAGGTTAGAGCAGATAAAATAAAGAGGCTTGCATATTCGGCCAGAAAGAATAGAGCCCAACGCATTCCACTATATTCTGTAAAAAAGCCTGCTACAAGCTCAGATTCGGCTTGAGGAATATCAAAAGGCGTGCGGGTGAGTTCCGCAATGGAAGCTAAAAAGAAAATAAGGAAGCCTATAGGTTGAATGAGAATAAACGGAATGTTTTGTTTCTCCACAATAGAGACTAAGCTTAAAGTGTCAGTAAGCATGACTATTCCTACAATAGCTAAGCCTAAAGGAAGCTCATAAGAAAGAAGTTGCCCAGCTGCTCTAAAAGCTCCTAGAAGTGAATATTTATTATAGGAAGACCAACCAGCCATAATCATGCCTACAAAAGTAAAAGCAGAAAGAGCAATTATGTAAAAGACACCGATATCGAGGTCGCGAACGAGTAAACCTTTGGTAATGGGAATGGTTACTAAAGTCATAAACACTGGGACAAAAACAACGAAGGGAGCAGCTATAAAGAGAAGTTTATCTGCTTCCTTAGGAATAATATCTTCCTTGTTGAGGAGCTTAATAACATCAGCTATTGGTTGAAGCCAACCGTGGAATTTCCCGGTTCTCATGGGGCCTAGTCGGTCGGAAATATGAGCCAAAATCTTTAGCTCAAGCCAGATGAAAAAGATAATATTAGTAAGAACGAAGATGAGCATAGCCAAAGGAGCAACCAAAGGCATCACTACATCCACTTCAAAACTCCTTTCTTCCAAGCATAAATCAAACCCAGAACCAGAATAGCAATAAACAGCATCATCTCTAGAAAAATAGCTATCCCTAGCTCCTTGAAAACCACAGCCCAAGGATAAAGAAAAGCAATTTCTACATCAAACACTAAGAAGAGTAAAGCAAAAATGTAAAATTGAATATTGAATTGGGACCATCTTTCACCAAAGGGAATCATTCCACACTCGTAAGGCGAAAGCTTCTCCAAACTTTTTTTAGGGTGAGGGCGGAGAATCCGAGCAGTAAAGAGAATGATTGAAACAAAACCTGTTCCCACTAAGGCAAAGATAGAAACGTAAAGATAATCTAAAAAATGCGTCACTTTAAAATCCTCCCTTTATCGTAAATAGCCAACTGCCGCGTATACTCAGCTAGCTCATAATGGGGAGTATGCTCAAGAGTAAGGGTGGGGCAAACTTCCACGCATAATCCACAAAATTGACAACGCCCATAATCAATCTGGTACCTTTCTATCTTCCGCTCTCCATTTTGAAAAGCAGAAATATTTATAGCTTGAGAGGGACAGATTTTCTCACAAAGAAAGCAACCTATGCACCTTTGTGTCATGCAAGAGAGACACCTTTCAGCCTGTTGAAAAGCGACCTCCTTGGGGAATGTCATCTCTACCTCAACAAAACTCTTAACTCTCTCTTTCACTCCTCTCTTAGGTGGAGAAGCGCGCAAACATTCCTCTCCCCGATACCTATACTTTACTGCCTCCTCCTGAGGAAACTTATCCTCCCAATAACTGGAAGGTTCACCACCGTTAAGCTTTAAATCAATAGCATAAGCCGCTCTATTAGCTGTACCAATTGCTTCTACTACTATGGAAGGACCTGTCACTGCGTCTCCCCCCGCATACACCCCTTCCCGAGAAGTAGCTCCCGTAGAAGGTTCAACTACTATAGTCCCTTTTTTGGAAATTTCCACCCCATTTTCCTTCAGCCATTCTGTTTCTGGAATTCTCCCTATAGCTAAGAGCACTTGATCTGTTTCCACTCTAAATTCAGAGCCCGCAATCGGAATTGGTTTTCTCCTCCCTGTTTCATCTGGCAACCCTAACTTCATCCTTATACACTCTATCGCCTTCACTTTCCCTTCCTTGCCTAAAATTCTCACCGGTGCAACTAGAAATTGGAAATCTACTCCTTCTTCTATGGCATCTTCCACTTCCGTGGGAGCAGCAGGCATTTCCGCCCGACTTCGCCTATAAAGAACCTTCACATCTTTTGCCCCTAAACGAAGTGAGACACGAGCACAATCAATGGCTGTATTCCCTCCACCTATAATAGCCACTCGTTCCGGGACATCTGATTTGCCTTCCAACCTGCATTTAATAAGAAAATCTTCCCCAGGAACCACACCTTCCAATTCTTCCCCTTCTATCTTTAAACGCATAGGACGGTGAGCACCTACACCAAGAAATATCGCACTGTAACCCTGATCAAAAAGATCATCAAGGGAATACCCTTCACTGCCAACCACTGTATTAAGGCGAAGTTCCGCTCCTAAATTCAAAATTTGCTTTACTTCTGTTTCAATGATAGGGACAGGAAGACGATAAGTAGGAAGGGCTGTAGCTAGTAAACCTCCCGCAACAGGCATTCTTTCAAAAATAGTGACATCATATCCGCACTTACCTAAATGATATGCAACAGTGAGACCAGCTGGTCCTGATCCTACAACAGCCACTTTCTTACCCTTCCTCTCCTTAGGTTTCTTAAAAAAAGACATTTTCTCCTCCTGAGGCACATTATCAGCGAAAAATCGTTTTAAAGAGCAAATGGTCACTGGTGCATCTTCTTCTCCCCGCTGACAAGCAGACTCGCAAGGGTGAGGACATATTCTTCCTAAAGTAGCAGGAAAGGGATTTCTTTCTAGATGAACAGCATAAGCATCTTTGTATCTCTTTTGAGAAATTAATCCGATGTATTCCCGAGCGTTAACATTTGCCGGGCAAGTAGCAGTGCAAGGTGGTAGCTTCTCCGAGAGGGGAGGAAAAGGAGATATATCTATTGCACCTTTTTGCCTCAAAGCTCCTCGGGAGCACTCTGGAATAGGCAGTCTCTCCTCAGGATATTGCACCGTTACCGATCTTCTCAAAAGATGCTTTAAAGTAATGCTTACACTTCTTAAAATCCTTTGCCCAAAGATCATTCCCATCTCACCTGTCTATGCACCCCATAACGATATCTACACTTCCCAAAATAGCTATCAGGTCTGGGATTAAGTTCCCCTCTAAAAGTTTTGCACCTGCTTGTAGATTAACAAAGGAGGGAGACCTAATTTTTACTCGATAAGGCTTCATCCCTCCGTCACTTATAAGGTATACCCCAAACTCTCCTCTTGGATGTTCAGTTCGCACGTAAACCTCTCCCTGCGGAGGTTTCAAATACTGAGGTACTTTTGTTCTTACCTCCCCTTCAGGCAATCCTTCGATAGCCTGCTCGATTATCTTTATTGATTGACGCATTTCCTCCATCCTCACCTTATACCGATCAAAACAATCTCCCTTTTCCCCCAAAGGAACTTCAAAATTGAAATGAGAATAAACCGAGTATGGCTCCTTTTTTCTGAGATCAAAATTGACACCACTTGCTCTAAGCATGGGGCCAGAAACAGCGTAGTTTAGAGCCATTTCCTTAGGCAAAACTCCTATACCTTTGGTGCGGAGCATAAAAATTTCACTTTCCACCAACTCCTCTAACTCATTAATAATGTTTGGAAAACGTTTCACGAAAGCTAAAGCTCTTTCTGCAAACCCTGAGGGAATGTCTCCAGTGACACCCCCAAAGCGGAAATAATGGTAATGCATTCGAGCACCAGTAACCATCTCCATAAGCTGCTGAATATACTCTCGTTCTCGAAAAGCATAAAGAAAAGCGGTACCAAAAAGTCCAATATCCATAGCGAAAGCACCGTACCATAGAAGATGGCTTAAAATCCGATTAAACTCAAGCAAAATTACTCGTATATACTCAGCTCTAGGAGGGACTTCAATTTGAGCCAGTTTTTCCACTGCCATAACCCAGGAAAGTTCACAATTAATGTTTGCCAGATAGTCAATCCGATCAAGAAGAGGTGTAACTTGGATATAATAAAAGCTTTCACAAAGCTTTTCTATTCCCCGATGAAGATAGCCTAGATGTGGATCCGCTTTTACAACTCTCTCTCCATCTAGCGTAAGAACAACCCGCAGGACCCCATGAGTAGAGGGATGTTGAGGTCCCAGATTAAGCGTTATAAACTCAGTCTTTATATGAGGTTTAACCCTCAACTTCAAAATCCTTTCTTAGAGGATAACCTTCAAACTTCTCTGGTAACAAAAGAACCCTCAAATCAGGATGACGCTCAAACTTAATTCCCAACATTTCATGCGCTTCCCTCTCATGCCAATTGGCTCCTTCCCAAATAGAGACTACAGAGGGAACTCTAGCTTCATCCCGAGGCAAAGAAAGCTTAAGAGTCATCTTGCACCCCTTACTCATAGAGAAAAGATGATAAACCACCTCAAGGTGAGAAAGTCTATCTACTCCACTAAGACATCGTAAGTAATTAAAATCAAGCCTCTTATCTCGGAAAACAAAATTACAAAAGTCGAGAAGGGTATCCTTCTCTAAAATAATTAGAAGCTCCCCGTTAACAATAGAGCTTTCCTTTATGGATTCTCCAAACTTTTCCCTTAAAATTTTCTCGATTTCCACAAGATAAACCTCACTCTCGAGCTTTTCCTCTCTCTCCTTCTCCACTCTTTACTCCCCCTTCAGTTTTTCCTCACTTTTCCCTTTAACCGCGGCTACTTTTTGCTGAAGTTTCATCACCCCGTGAATTAACGCTGCTGGCCTAGGAGGGCAACCAGGTACGTAAACATCGACAGGAATAATTTTATCCACACCTTTAACCACAGAATAGGAATTAGAAAAAGGACCTCCTCCAATAGCGCACGCTCCCATAGCAATAACCCACTTAGGTGCTGCCATTTGCTCATAAAGAAGCTTTACTGCTGGAGCCATCTTCTTACTCACTGTTCCTGCCACAATCATGAGGTCAGCTTGACGTGGAGAGGCAGGGAAGGGTAAAACTCCAAAACGATTTAAGTCATAATGAGGAGCATAAGAAGACATCATCTCAATAGCACAACAAGCTAACCCAAAAGTAAGTGGCCAAAAAGATGATTTTTGAGCCCAATGAATGAGCTTGTCAGCTTGGAGTAAGATAATATTCTCCCTACCATACTTCTCAATTAAACTCATCCTCTACTTACAGGTCCCTCCTTAACAAAAACAAACTTACTAGATTTACAATCGCTGCTTAACAAATTTTAGTTAAAAAATATAACAAAAAAAGAATTTTCTCGACAAACGGTTCCAAAATTGATTAAAGTGGTAGATTTCAAAGATAAATGTATAGTGTATCTAATTTTGTCTCACACACTCAAAATAAAATCACCTCCTGGTGAAGAGAAAAACTTAAAGAAACCAGGAGGTAAAAAAAGTGAAAAAAGAAATCAAAAACTTGATAGAGATTTTAGCAAAGGAGGATGACAAAAAAATCTTCTTTCTGAGCTTTTAAGAAGTGAG
>FWPU01007233.1_pt1 | contig 20769 bp, 15 predicted proteins | sample 2228361 | NCBI WGS metagenome assembly FWPU01 (sample SAMEA103939777, study PRJEB20133) | metagenome
AAGGACTTGCACGGCAAGGAGTCCCGTGTTTCAAACGCAGGGGTGGTTCAAGACAACCCAAAGAAAGGATGGGCTCTCACTGATCAGTCACGAGCGGGTGGGGAATGTCCTCTCGAAAACCCCCTTGCGTCCCGGCGCGTCCTGGGTATAATCCTCGCTGGTTTCTTGGAAACCGGGTCTATAGCTCAATTGGTAGAGCAGCGGACTCTTAATCCGTTGGCTGGTGGTTCGAGTCCACCTAGACCCACGAAGAAACACCGCATGAAATCAAGGCAGGGCCTGGTTTCCCTGGAGACGCGAGCGCTGCTCGCGTACGGCCGCGCGGGCGCTGTCCGCGCCCATCTTATCACGGCCAGGCTGGACAGTGCCGACTTCTTTCGCCTGCCTGCGCCGCATGAGTTGAGGACTTCCACGGCCTTTCGGGACGGATTCCAGGGACCCTTTGACGTCCGGTCTTGCTCGTGGCATCCTTCGACTGGCGCCTCCCGGCTCGCTGCGACCGCGCGCGGGACGCCGGAGCGCCGGCATCACAAGGAGGTCCATCATGTGCTGTCATGACCATCATCGGGACTGGAGGCATCACGAGGGACATCATCGTCATCATCCCGACGACTGGGGGCCCCGCGACCGCGGGTGCCACGGGCCTTACGAACACCGCGACCCGCACCACCACCACTGCGGGCCGGACTGCTGGGACCGGGGTCTTGGCCCCGGCGGACGGGAGGCGGGGCCGTTCGGGTTCCGGCGGCGGTTCGTGTCGAACCGGGAACTCCTCGAGACTCTGAAGGGCTACCTGAAGGAACTCGAGAACGAGGCCCAGGGCGTGCGTGAGGCCATCGCCGAACTCGAGGAAGAGATGGAGGAAAAGATGGAGGAGCCCGGGGGCGGGCGGTAGCCCAGGGCGGCCTCAGAGTTCCTGACCGATCCGCTCCTGGGCACCCGTTTCGACTTGACGCGAACGCGTCGCTGTTCTACGAAGCCCCTGTCTTTTGGCGCCCAGGGGGATTCACCCCACAACACGAGGAGGACCTTGAGATGTTGAAGAAGATCGGGATCATCGGCGGGGGCTACATCGGCGGGGTGCTCGTCGAGGAGATCGTCAACCGCCGGCTCGCGCGGGAGGTGGGGCTGTGCGACCCGGCCCCCATCCCCAACCCCAACGACCCGCCGGACCGCCAGGCGGTCACGGCCAAGCAGTCGGTCGCAATCGGCAAGTGCCTGGACATCGCGGAGGGCCTGCCCACGGTCGGACGGGACATCCGGCTGGTCGGGAGCAAGGACTACTCGGCGCTCAAGGGCGCCGACCTGGTCATCAACACGGCCGGGGTCCCGCGCAAGGCGCGACCCGACGGGACGTACCCCACGCGCGAGGAACTGCTCGCCATCAACCTCAACGTCACCAAGCAGGTCGCAGCGGGAATTCAGGAGCAGTGCCCAAATGCGATCATTATCTCGATCGCGAACCCCCTGGATGCAATCGTCTATCTGTTGAACAAACTGCTGAAGCCGCCGAAGAACCGGATCATGGGCATGGCCGGGCAACTGGACTCCGGCCGGTACTGCTACTTCGTGGCCGAGGCCGCGAACGTCTCGGTCGAGAACGTGACCGCGATGGTCCTGGGCGGGCACGGGGACGACATGGTGCCGGTGAGGTCGTCGTGCCAGATCGCGGGCATTCCCGTGACCAAGTTCCTCGATGAGGAGACGCTCCAGAAGATCGAGGCGCGCACGCGCAAGGCGGGCGGCGAGGTCGTGGGCCTGCTGGGCTTCGGGTCGGCGTTCGTGTCGCCGGCGTGGGCCGCGCTCGAGATGGCCGAGGCGATCCTCTACGACAAGCGCAAGATCATCCCGGTCTGCGCGTACCTCGACGGCGAGTACGGGGTGAAGGGGCTGTTCATGGGCGTGCCGTGTGTCCTGGGGAAGAACGGCATCGAGAAGATCATCGAACTCGACCTGACGGACGACGAGAAGACGGCCTTTGCGAAGTCCGTCCAGAGCGTGCGCAAGACGTGCGACGAGGTCGAGGAGATGACCTCGAAGTAGTCCCCCGACGGTTCTCGCCGCGCCCCCGCGTCTTCCACGGTTCTCCCCTCACCGGATCGCACCCGCGAGGCGCTCGGCCCAGGTCAGGACGCCCGCGACCCCCAGGGACGGCCGGCCGGTCAGGTCGTGCCACGCGAAGCAGGGGTAGCCGAACTCGACGAAGGGGACCTCGGTCACGTCCCCTTGGAGGGCATTGCGCTCCCAGGAACTCCCGACGACGACGTCCAGCCCTCCGTCCCGCAGCGCGCGCGACAGGTGGCGGTTCCAGGTGAGCACGCTCGGATCATGGTCGCGGTCAGGGGCCTGGGAGGCCGGGCTGTCCGGTTCCGTGGGGTCGGCGGCCCGCCCCCGGCGCAGGCGGACCGCGACCTCCATCCCCAGGTCCTCCTCCATCATGCGGGCAAGCCCCGGCAGCCACTCGGGCAGGGCCGCGAGCGCGACCCTCCTACCCGCCAGGCGCGTCAGGACGGCCCTCTCCAGGAGGAGCCACGCCTCGCGCAGGCCCGCGGCGACAGCCGCTTCAGGCCGCGCCGGGGACCCCGCGGCCTTCGCCACGCGGCGCAGGAACGCCTCGGTCCCCGCGACCCCCACGGGCATCTCCACCTCCACGACCGCCGCTCCCGAACGCGCCCTGATGCGCCGGGCCGCCTCCTGGCCGGATGGCAGGGCCACAAGCACCGACGCCCTGGCCGCGCGCGCGAGGTCCGAAACCGGCGCGTGGGACAGCCAAGTCGGGAACGGGTCCAGGCCGAGGCTGCGCAGGAGCCCTTCCAGGCAGGCCACGTTCGCCCGCTGGTCCGCCTCGTTGCGCTCGTACAGGTACCCGATCACCGCGGCGGTGCCAGGGATAGGCCCGCCCTCGAATACCTCGTCGGGCAGGGAGTCCGCGAGCCCCTCGACCGCGGCGCGGAACGCGGCGTCGTGGTCTCGGGTCAAAAACCGGGACGACAGCGCCACGCTCGGCACCCCGGTCCGTTCCCGCAGGTCCGCGGCCACGCCCGCGAGGTCCTCCCCGGCGAGGGTCACGCGCGAGAGTTCCGCCAGGAAGAAGCACGAGGGCCTGCGGACCGCGAGGATGCGGCGCGCCGTCTTCTCGATGGCCTGCGTGGTCCCCAGGACCCCCGCGGTCAGGTCGCTGAAGGTCAGGGCGAGGCGGGTCCGCGGGCCGTCGAGCACGAGGTCCTGCCCCCAGTCCGCCACGAGGTGGGTGTTGTGGAAGTGCTCGGTGATGCAGGCCGCGCCCACATAGATCAGGACCGAGTCCGGGACCGCGGCGGCCGCCATCAGGGCCCCGTCCATGAACGAGGGGGCGAGGCGAAGCGTGGAGTCGCATTCCACGGTCATGCTCCTGGCATCACCGGACCCTCCGGCGATGCAGCCTCCAGCCCGCCCTCGCGAGGAGGCGCCGCAGCGACCGCCTCGCGCCCCCGAGCCCGAACTCCAGGTCCCCGACCCCGAACGGGACCGCGCCGGTCTCGAGCGCGCCCCCCGGGTCGTCGCGGTCACAGTACACGAGGTCCGGCGCGAGGTCGCGCACGCGATCGATCAGGTCGGGCGAATCGCGATCCACATCCAGCGCCTCGATCCGGGCAGCCTGTTCCCCGGCGAGGTCGGCCGCCAGGGACGCGGCCTGTCCGGCCAGGGGTCCCACGAGCGCCACCTGGAACCCCAGGTCCACGAGGAACCTCACGGGGTCCAGGCCATAGAAGAACGCAGGCGAGACCATCTCGGGCACGGTGCCCCAGTCCGCGACCAGGGCAACCCGCAGCCCCGAGGCCCGACCGCGCAGGTCGTCGAGGTCGGGCGCGGCGTCGCGCACCGCGCGATCCCAGGCCTCGTCCGTGGTCGCCGGCATTCCCAATGCGGCAAGCACCTCGTCCAGCCACCGGCGCGTGGCGTCCACACCATACGGGAGCGCCGGTGTGGCGATGGGAAGCCCCTCCTCGCGCAACGGTCCGGCTAGGACATCCTGCACGGGATGCCAGGGGGAGACGAGGGTGACCGCGGCCGCACCCGCGGACGAGGGGATGTCGGGGTCCTGGCCCGGCAAGAACCTCGCGGCCACCCGGACGCCGAAGGCGCGCAGGAGGGCCTCGACCTCGACCAGGCTCGGGTGCCCGGGCCACTGGTACCCCGCGAGGTTCACGGCGCGGGGGTCGCAAGGGACTCCCCGGTCCCTGGCCGCGAGGAACACGCGCCACCAGTTGCGGTCCAGGGCGTCCGTGAACCTCGGAAGCGGCGGGTTGAAGCACTCGACCTCGTGACCCGCCTGCCGGGCCGCACGGCAGACCCTGGGGACGTCGTCGCCGACCATCTCCGCGTCGCATCCGACCAGGACGCGTACCTCCCGGTCCGGGCACGCGGCCCGCAGGCGGTCGAGCAGCCCGCCCAGGCGGTCCTCGCCGCCGAAGACCGCGGCCTGGTCGTCCGTGTCCGTGAAGTGCGTCTCGCGCACGAGCCACGACCAGGAGCGGCGCGCGGGCGTGAAGGGATTGGCCCCGCGCACGAAACGGTCAGACAGGGGCTGGCGCACCTGCTGGCACTCGCGGTTTCCGTGGAAGACCAAGGGGGTGGGCCGGTCCAGGAGGGCCACGAGGATGAACCAGTCCCGGTCGCCCCACGTCCCGAAGAACCGGCTGCGCGGGTCGTCCCATTCGTGGTCTGTCCGGTAGGAATGCACGAGGAGCGAGTCGTCCTCGCGGCCGGGCCGGTCCGGGGACGCGGGGGCCGCGGGAGGGTCCCCGACCGGGGGGGAGGCCCAGGCGAGCCCCCGCGGCACAGAGAGGGACAGGATGAACGCGAGGGCTGCTTCCGGGCCGCCGGTCACCCTGACGTCCGACTCGCCTTCCGCGACTGCCTCGCGCGACAAAAGACCAAGCGAGGTCCAGGCCAGGGGGGTCTCGCCTTCGCGGGGACGCGCCTCCGGGTCGAGCACGAGGCCACGGGCGTGGCGGACCTCGTCCGGGCGCGCCAGGACCAGGCGCAGGCCGGGACGCTCCCTCCCGAGGAAACAAACGTCCGCGAGCACCCACGGGCCAAAGAAGGGGACTCCCGGTGCGACCTGCCACGCGAGACACCGCCACAGACCAAAGGGGGAGGGCTCCAGGGGGCCGAGTTCGCGGTTGTGCAGGTCGAGCCACGCGGCCGGGCCGCTCACGCGGAGCGCCACGAGCCGCCGGGCCAGGTCCTCCATCCATGCCCGGTCCGGCGGCGTGGGTCCCCTCTGATAGACGTACAGGTCCCCGGCGACGGATGGGGGCGCATCGGGGGCCACCGGACGGGCCTGGACCGAGATCAGGACCCGCCGCGTGGCTGGAGGCCCCCCATCTCTCGGGCGTGCCATCCGTGGTACGCCCTCCCCAGCGCTTCGCGCTGGGAGATGGGGCCCCGCGAAGGCGAGAAGGAGGTCCCCCTGGGAGGTCGGGACCGCGGCCCGACACCCGAGGTCGCCTAGGTCGCGGACGAGGTCCGCGAGCCGCCGTTCCAGGGGGACCGGACCGTTCACGGTTTCTCCCCTTGTCGCCAGGCGGCAAACAGCGCCTCGAAGGCGTCGTCGTCGAGTGGCGTGGGCACGACCAGGGAATCGCCCGCCCCTTCGTAGATCGCGTCGGCCAGCCGCCGGATCGCCAAAGCCGCCGGGGAGTCCGGCGCCGTCTCGATCAGGGTGCGGCCCGCCCGCTCGGCCTCGAAGACCGCGGGGTCCCTGGGGATCCACGCGGCGACCCGGGTCCCCAGGGCCGAGGCAAACCGATCCAGGAGTTCCTGCTCGCCGGGCACACCGCGAAGGTTCGCGACGAGCCCGGCCACGCGGCCTCCGCCCCGGTGCGAGAGGTTGCGCACGCCGTGGGCGATGTTGTTCGCGGCATAGACCGGCAGGATCTCGCCGGACGTGACCAGATAGACCGCGGTGTCCGGTCCCCGCCGGAGCGGCGTCGCGAACCCCCCGCACACCACGTCCCCGAGCAGGTCGTACAGGATGACATCGAAGGGCGCGAGCAGGTCCCCCGCGGTCCGCAGCACGTCGAGGGCCAGGGTGATCGCCCGTCCCGCGCACCCGACCCCGGGCTGGGGGCCGCCGGTCTCGAGGCACCACACGCCCGTGCGGCCGCGCTGGAGGAGCCCCTCGATGTCCCGGCGGTCCACGCGGCCCTTCTCGCGGAAGAGGTCCATGACGGTCCGGGCCCGGCGATCCACGTGCGCGGCGCACGAGTCGTGCTTGGGGTCGCACCCGACCTGGAGGACCTCCAGGCCGCGGGACGCCCCGAGGACCGCGAGGTTGGTCACGACCGTGGTCTTCCCGATGCCCCCCTTGCCGCAGAGGACGATGTCGCGCTGTCGCTTTGGTCTCGCGGGAACCATCGGATCCTTCGCGCTTCCGCGGAGATATCTTGTGGGATGGGCGCGGAAAGTCAAGGCGCCCGAAGCAATGGGCTTTTTCCACCGTGGGCGCAGACGCAGGCGTGGGCGTGGGCGAGATCGGCGTCCCGGATCACCTGCCAGGTGATCGTCTTTGGCCGGGGATGGGGATCGCCCACGCCGACGCCGACGCCCACACCTACGAGGACCCGTTCCTGGACAGGCCGACGATCAAGGAGTACGGCGAGCCTCTCGCCACGCCTGTCACCGCGACGACTCGTGCCTCGAAAGGGCGACCCTCTGGCCCGCGCGAGTATCCGGGTCGCCCCGGTCCCGGCGAAGGCGGCCCAGGCGGTTGCCTTGCCAGTAGGCCACGGCCTCGACGGTCCGGCGAATCGGGGCCAGGGCGAGGTCGCGCAGGTCCCGCGCTCGCAGCGCGCCGGCCATATCCCTCGCGGACCGACCCGCGATCCGTCGCGCCGCGGCAACCAGCGAGTCACGCCTCTCGAAGAGGAAGGCGTCCGCCTCCCCCTCGACGAAACGCCGGCCGTACAGCGCGCCAAGCGGGTAGTTGTGGGAGTGCATGACCAGGGCCTCCGGCACGTAGCACACGCGCCACCCGCGGCGTCGCGCCCGGACGCCCCACTCCGTGTCCTCGGACGCCCAGGCCTCGGTGTAAAACGGTTGCTGCTCCAGGGCCTCTCGGCGGATCGCGGCGAACGGGAGCGACAGGGGGAGCCAGGCCGGGGCCTCGCCGCGTTCGGGGAACGCGTGCGCGTATTCCGCGCGTACGTGAGTCCAGGCGTCGGGTCGCGGGACCTGGCGGGCGAACGCGGCCACGACCGGAGGGTCCCCGGGGACCTCGACGGCCTCCACCAGCCGGCCCAGCGCCCCGGGACCCAGGAGGACGCAGTCGGAGTTCAGGAAGACCGCGATGCGACTGCGCGTCTGGGATGCGGCCTCGTTGAGGACGCGTCCGGGGAAGTAGTCTCGCGCCTCGCGGCGGATCAGGCGGTGCGGGAACCGGGAGAGGATTTCGAGGGTCGCGTCCGTGGACCCGGAGTCCACGACCAGGAGTTCAAAGTCCTTGTAATCTTGTGAAAAAAGCGCACAAAGGGCCTGCTCCACCACCGGGACGGAGTTCCTGGTGCGCATGATCACGGAGCAGGTCGGGCCCCGTCCTGACACGATTCAGTCCCCCCGATGCTGGGTGGCCATGGCCCGGTCCAGGACCTCGCCCAGGTGCAGGGTCTCGCGCGTGGCGAGGAACTCCAGGACCCGCCGGAATCCCCGGAACCGATCGCACAGGTACATGGTGATCGGATGAACGATCATGTTGGAAATCGCGCCTCGTTCCTCGTTCCGCCGCAGATCGTCGAGGACCCGGTCCGTCCATTCATCTATGTAGTATGAATCAGAACCAAAATCATCTGACCAGCGATAACGCCTGCGCCAGCGCTCGACCCATTCCGGGGTGCGCTCCGCGTGGTACAGGTGCTCGTGGTCGGGCAGGACGTTGATTGGGAAGTTGAAGACGCCGGTTGGGTGCGGGACCGGCCCGGTCGCGTCCCGGCGGACCCCGTCCGAGATCAAACGGATCCCCAGGCCGGAGAGGACCTCCTCGGTGAAGGGCCCGTGCATGTACATGTGGTTGCGCCACAGTCGCACGGGGCGGCCCGTGGCCCGCTGGATCACCTCGATGGTCCGCTCCGCGTCGAGCCTCTGGTACCAGGGGGGGCCGTTGTACGACCCGATGGCCTTGTTCCAGAACCGGTGCCACCAGGCCGGCGTGAGGCACGACCAGTTGTGGCCCCCCACCTCGACGAGGGGGTGCTCCACGACCGGGCGGAGGTCTTCCCATTCCTCGACGAAGCACTTGCCCGAGATGAAAAAGGTCACGGGCACGCGCGCGTCTTCTAGCATCTTCAGGGACAGGCGGGCAACCTGGACCTCGGTCAGGTCGCAGTGGCGCTGGTTCCCCGTGCGCAGGGAGGCGTGGTGCAGGTCCCCGGTCAGGCAGATCACGCTCGGTCCTCCGCATTCGTGAGCGACAGGCCCAGGCGCCGGGCCGCGGCCGCAAAGTTGGGGTCCCCGTGCCGGCCCCACCGGGCGAGGAAGGCGAGGCGGGCCGCGTCCGGATCGCGCACCGGGTCCGCGCCGAGCACGGACCGCGCGAGGTCGCGTCCAGCGGCCTCTCGCAGCCCATACACGACCCACGGGAACAGGACCGCGAGCCTCTCTCGCGGCGGGGCAAACCGCCAGCCGAGGCGCACGGGCCACGTGGCCGAGACACCGCCGGACAGGAAGGCGCGGGCCTTGCGGGCCAGGGCGCGGAAGTCGCTCAGGCCCGACCCGAGCGCCGCGAACAGCGAGGCCTGTGGGTGTTCGACCCACGTCAGACCCGGGCGGCCCAGGCGGCGCGCCTCCACGGCGAGGTGCACGGGGGCCAGGGCCTCCTTGAACCCCGAGCACCACCCCTTCAGGTCGAGCCCCTCGTAGGGGGCGTAGTCCGGGCGAAACCGGAAGGCCATGGCGCGGTCGTACAGGGTGCGCAGGGCATCCGGGGCGTCGGCCCGCGCGGCCATCCGGCGGCGGCGCTCCGCGTACGACCAGTGGTACGCGCCCCGGAAGAAGAGCCACGCGTCCCCGTACCCGATCACGGCCTTCATGGCGTGGCGCACGACGGCGCGGCGTCCCCCGGGGTCGAGCGTCCCCTGGGCGATCAGGGCGTCGTTGATCACGAGGAGCGTGCCCCGGTTGACCAGGAGGTCGCGGACGTCGTCGGGCGCGATGCGGTCCACCCGGAAGCGGTCGAGGGACGGCACAAAGTCCGCGTCCCCGAGGAGCGTGCGGTGGCCATGACGCAGGTCGTACCACATGACAAGGCACGGGGCCCTCGCGAGGGCGCGGTCCGCGATCACCCCCACGTCCATCCCGATCCCGTGGCGCCCGGTCACGGGGGCCAGGGCCTCGTCCAGGCGCGCCTTCAGGGAGCGCGGCGCGGGGCCGCGTGTGATCGCCAGGAGGTCCAGGTTGTTGTGGGGGTGTTCCTGGCCGTCGCGGACCTCGACCCCGCCCTCGCCCCGCCCGTAGCCGCCCAGCAGGACCAAGGCCCTCAGGAGGCCGGGTGGCGCCGTGTGGCGGACGGCGTCGGTGGCCTCCTGGAGGATGGCCCCGATGCGGGCCTCGACCTCCGCGCCTCCGTCCAGGGTGTAACGCTCGGCGGGCATCAGCGGGCCTCCCCGGCACAATGCGTCGCGAGGCCCTCCAGCAAACCCATCAGGGCGTCGAGGTGGGTCTCGGGACGCAGCCGCTCGGCCACAAAGGCGCGACCGGCCTCGCCCAGGGACGCGGCGAGCGCCGGGTCGTCCAGGAGGGTCTGCAGGGCGGTCGCGAGGGCCGCAGGGTCGCCCGGGGGAACCGCGAGTCCGGTCACGCCGTCCTGCAACCACTCCCCCACTCCCCCGATGCGGATGGCCACCACCGGCGTCGCGTGTCGCAGGGCCTCCGGCCCGACGAGGCCAAAGGTCTCGGGCTGGCGGTTCGGGAGCACGAGGCACGCCGCCGTCCGGTACTGGGCCTCCAAGGAAGCCGGGTCCAGGGTCCCGAGGAACGCCACGCGCCGGTCCAGCCCCCGGCTCGCGGCGATCCGGCGAAACCATGCGGCCTGCGGACCCGTCCCGACCACGGTGAGCCGCACCGGCCGGGGCAGGCGCTCCATCGCATCCAGCAGGATGTCCAGGCCCTTGCCGCGCGTGAGCGCCCCCACGAACAGGATCCGGTCGGGGTCCCGGGGCAGCACCGGGGCCGTCTCGGGCGGCGGGTCCACATACAAGGGGATCACGTGCAGGCGGCCCGCTGGAAACCCGTGCGCGACGGCGTGGTCCCTCAGATACGACGACGGCGCGACGACTGCGTCGAGACGCCGATTCGCCTCCTGCTCGCGTCGCAGACCGCCCAGGCCCGCAAATCGGATGCCGGGCCACCGTGGGGAGCGTTGAAGGAACCCGGGGCACGCATAGCATTTCAGACCGGCGACACGCGTGCAGGCGCGCCGGCCCAGGGCCGTCACCTTGTGCTCGCGCAGACAGAAGAGCCGGTGGTCGTGCAGGAAGCGCGCGACGGGGATTCCCGTGTGGGCCAGGGCCTCCGGGACCTCCGGCCCTGGCCACTGGTGCAGGAAGAAGACGTCGGGCCGCAGGTCCAAGGTCTGGAGCCGGACGTCCACCAGCGGGAAAGCCCCCCCGAAACATGCCGCGAACTCCGTCTCGAAGGGGCGCGTCGGGTCATACAGCAGGGTCGAATGGACCCCCCGCTCCGCGAGCCGGCTCGCGGTCCCGGCCACATACCGCTCGGCCCCGCCTAGGAACGAGGCATCCCTCGTGACCCACGCGACGCGCAACGACCACCTCCCGAGGTGCCCGGCCGGCCCACTAGCCGGCGCGAGTGACGCAATGGTACGTCAGGATCTCATTGTTCAACACGGACGGACCCCAGGGCGAACACGCGGCGGCCGTCTGGCCACTGGGCCTCGGCCTCGATGACGAGGGGGCCCGGCCTGGCAGGGACCAGGGTCAGGGAAGGGCCGGTGAAGACCCCGTATTCGGGGACGTCCCAGACCACGAACGCCCGCGATAGGTCCAGGCCCTCGACCTCGATCCGGGCGGTCAGAGGCCGGCCGGGCCGCGGGGTGGGCGGGTCCAGGACGATGCGGCCCGGGGCGGAGTTCCAGGGCTGCCGGACCAGGGGGGTGCGGGCCATCAGGGCCGCGGTCCCGGCCAGGGACCGGGCCAGGGTCACGACCGTGGCCTCGGCCTGGGTGTTCCAGGAATCCGCGAAGCGGTCATAGAACGGGTAGGGGTCGCGCGGGTCGTCGTCGGGTGGGAAGGACATCTCCCCGCGTTCCTGGTCGTATCCGGGGAGCCAGCCGAACCCGGGGATGAGGTCCCCGACCGGCAGTCCGCTTGGCGGCAGGAGGCGGCGGTCATTCTTCGCGTATGCGCTGACCACGTCGCGCAGGCGCTCCCTCCCGAGCCCGGTGACATACGAGAGGTTGACCGGGTTCGCGCCGAGGGGATAGTCCAGGTTGGAGACCATGACGGACAGGCGCTCCGGTGAACCCTCGACTGCGTCCGCCGCGGCCAGGTCGAACAGGTACTCGTGCGCGAAGTGCCAGCCTGCGGTGCGGTGGCGCTTGTACTCGGTGTGCAGGCTGACCCCGTACGCGTGGCCGCGCGAGAAGCGGGCGAGGTCCGCGGCGTGTCCCAGGAGTTCCTCGCGGCAGCGGCGCAGGAAGTCCGGGTCCACGCGAGAGGCGCCCGGCCGCCCGGTCCGCGGGGCCAGGGCGCAAGACCTGACCGCGTTTCCGTACCCCTCGAACAGGCGCCTCCAGCCGTACTCGTAGGTGCGGCGGTCCACAGGGTCGAACTCGGCCAGCAGGCGGTTCTGGTACGTTTCTTCGCCCGTGGCGAGGAGGAGTTCCACCGCGGCCCAGGCGACCTCGTCCGCGTCCTGGAAGGTGTCCCCGTAGTGGGTGACGCGCTGGTACGCCCCGCGCCGTCCGTGCCCGGCCCAGGCGCGCTCCAGAAACCGCCATCCCTTCCTGGCGGCCCCAAGCCATCGGTCGGCATCCGCCGGAAAGGCGCGCCTCATCGCGGGGGAGGAGCCGGCCTGGGCCAGGGCGGCCACGGCCGCGGCGGTCGCGGCCGTGTTCTTGGGGAAGACCACCTGGGGGTCCCCGCGGTCGGGAAGCACATCGTCTTCATAAGGTCTGTCCCTAGGATACACCAGGAAATAGAACCCGCCGTCGTCATCCTGCATCCGGGCGAGGAAGTCCGCCTCCCAGCGCGCGACATCGAGGAGGTCCGAGACCCCGTTTCCGCTCTCGGGCAACCCCAGGTTGTCCAGGTCGGCCACGCCCGGGAAGGCATCCGCGGCCAGGACCAGGGCGTGGACCATCGAGGCGCTGTTGGTCGTGTACTTGCTGTAGTCGCCCGCGTCGTGGTGGCCGCCGTGGACGTCCACGCGGCCAAAGCGCGCGAACCGGAAGAGGGCGCGCTCGATCCGGTCGAGGATCGGGGCCTGCTGGGAGCCGGGGTTCACGCCCTCCTGGAAGCCGGCGAGGTGCCGGCGCACTCCCGGGAAGGCCGGGGTCGGGACCTCGGCCGGGGCCGTGTGGCAGGCCCCGTGCGTGAAGCGGGTGTAAGGAAGGGCGTTGGGCGCCCCGCATCGCTGGTGATACAGGCCCAGGGCGTACGTTCGCGCGACGGCCGCCGCGGCCCCGGCATCCACGCGCACGGGCCACGATGTCCCGAGCCCCGGGACGCGGATGCGGTACCGGCCGGGCTCGCGAACGCCCGTGAAGTCCGCCTCGAAGACCTGGCGGTACGGGGGGACCATGTCCTCGAAGCCGATGTCCTCGCGGCGCACCAGGGGCCCGGCGAACACCACGCGTCCCGACGCGTCGTCCACGACCTCGAACCGGTCGGCGGGGACCTCCATCTCGCCCAGGGTCCCGAGGTAGTACCCGACCAGGGCCCGCTTGGGGAAGTCCGGGACGTACCCCACTTGGTTGACGTGGATCGCGGGGCTGCGGCGGTCGGGGTCCGCGCGGGTCTCGAGGGTGTCCGGCCCGGTCCAGGCGGATCTCGATGGATTCGCGAGGCGGACCACCGCACCGGCAGGGACCGGGGGGTCGAGCACCAGGAACAGGCGGTTGTCAATCCGCAGGTCGCGTGGACCAAAGGGGGCGTACCGGACGCGCCGGCGGAAGCCCACGGCCCGGACACGGTGACGCCTGTCCCCGACCTCGACGCGGAAGTCGCCGGGAGGCGGCAGGCGAGGACTCCGGCGGGAATCCACCCAGTCCCAGACGCGGGGCGAGCGACCCGGGTCCTTGGTGGTCATGACCTGGAGTTCGAGCACGGTCGGGGCCAGGACCCGCAGCCGCCAGGCCCCGACCGCCGGGGAATCGAGTGGGTTCGCGTCCGTGATCTCCATCGCGGGTCGGATTGGGGCCGGTGTCGGCGCCGTCCGGGCCGCGGCCGGCAGGGCGAACATGGAAACGCATACCATTGCAACTGGAATAAATCTCATCGGAAATCGTCTGCCCCTCCCCGGCCAGACCCCGCCGCCTCCCGGATCAACTCGATGGTCCGCTCCGCGGTGCGCCTCCAGGTGAACTCCCGGCACCGGCCCAGGCCCCGCGCCGCGAGGTCGCGACGCAGGTCCGCATCCACGACCAGGCGACGTATCACTCCGGCCATCGCCTCGACGTCCCCCGGGTCGAACAGGAGGGCCGCGTCCCCGGTGACCTCGGGGAGCGACGACCGGTCCGAACACGCCACCGGGACCCCGCAGGCCATGGCCTCGAGCACCGGGAGCCCGAACCCCTCGTAAAGGGAGGGGAACACGACTGCGTCCGCCGCCGCGTAGAGGTCGGGGAGGTCGGCCGGGTCCACGAACCCGGTGAAGACGATGTCCTCGCGGACGGACGACCCGTTCGCCACGCGGTGGACCTCCTCGGCCCCGCTCCAGTCCCCGCCAGCGAGGACCAGCCGATGGGGCACGTGGCCCGACGCCTTCAGCCGCTCGAACGCTCGGATCAGCCCCACGTGGTTCTTTCCGGGGTGCTCGATCCTCGAGACGTACAAAAGGTACGGCTTCCGGATCCCCAAGCGACCCGCCAGGCGTTCGCCGGCCGCGCTCGCGTCCCTCGGCCGGAAGCGGCTCTCGTCCACGCCGTGCGGGATGACCTCGACCCGCTCGGCGGGCACCCGAACGGCCCGGACCACGTCGTCCCGCGTGCTCTCGCTCGGGACGATCACGCGGGTCAGGCGCCGCATCAGCACGGGTAGGACGCGCGTGATGTAGAGCGTGCGCACCAGGTCGTACTTGCCGGGCACGTGCAGGCTCGCGAGGTCGTGGACGGTCCCCACCGTGGGACACGGCATCGCGAACGGCAGGCGGCGGTTCGCCGCGGGGAGGAAGGCCACGTCCCAGCGCCGGCGCCGCGCCACCACCCACAGCGCAGTCAGGTGCCAGCCCACGTTGAGGACCGGCCGTCCCAGGGCGTCCGTGACCTCCAGGACCCTGAACCGTGGATCCGCCACGAGGAACAGGTCCCGCTCCCCGGCCGTGACCGCGATCTCGAAGCGCTCGTCCGGGCGGGCCAGGGTCTCGAACTCCCGCAGGAGCGACACGAAGTAGCGTCCAATCCCGGAACGCCCCCCGTCCCCGGCGAAGCACGAGACCCCGATGGTCACGGTTTCCCCCATCGCCCCGCCCCGCCGGGACCGCGGTCACTCGAGGTTCACGAACGGGGCCTGGACGTCATTCAGGATGACCCCGTGGACGCGGACCCGATAGTGCTCGAGCCGCTTCAGGGCCCGCCGGACGCGCGTGACCCTCGTACGGCCCGCCCGGACCACCAGGAGCACCGAGTGGCACCAGTTGGCCAGGAGCCCGGCGTCCACGTTCGGGAGCACGGGCGCGGCCGAGACGAGGACCAGGGCGTGGTGCCGGGACGCGTACCCGAGGAGGTCCTGCATCAGGCGGCTCCCCAGGGGCTCCGGGTGCGGGATGGCACGGCCTCGCGGCAGCAAGTACACGTTGGGCAACGCCGTCTTTCGGATCAGGGACGGGATGTTCTCGGCCTCTCCGGCGAGCAGGTCCCCGAGCCCCGGCAGAGGCTCGTCCGACTTCGAGGCCAGGAAATCGAGGCCGGTCCTGCGTCGAGGCTCCCGCACATCCGCGTCCACGAGGAGCACGCGGTCCCCGCGCCGCCCGAACGCCCCAGCGAGAAACGAGGCCGTCACTGTGCGCCCGTCCCCCCTCCCCGCGCTCGTCAGGAGGACGCACGCCCCGAGGGGGGGGACGACCACGCGAACGCGCTCGGCCAGGACCCTGCTCGCCTCGAGCATCGGGGAGTCCGCGTCCCCGGGCAGGCCGAGTTGCGTCGGGCGCACATGTGGGAGGACCCCGATGGGGGCCAGGTCCAGCCGCAGCGGGACCTCGGACGCGGAGCGCAGCGTGGGATTGAGGACCTCCCGGGCCACGATCCCGATGGTCCCGAGGAGCCCGATGACGATGGCGATCGCGGCCGCGACCTGTTTGCGCGTGGATTTCACTGGGGCCACGGGCGCCTCGGCCACGGCCACGACCTCGTAACTCCCGCCGGCGATGTCATGCGCGCCGAGCACGCGGGACAGGGTCTCCGCGATCGAGGGGGAGTAGGGACCCGACCCGGCGGCCGCCTCCAATCCGGTCCCTGGGCCCGCCGCGAGCCTCGCCTCGAACCCGGTCGAGCCCTCCAGGGCCTCCACGATCCCGTCCCGCGCCTCCCGCAGGTCCCCTACCTTCTCTGCGAGCGCCACCCGCTTCAGGTCGAGGTCGAAGGACTTGAGCAGCGTCGCGTGCAGGAGCATCTCGGCCGGCGACCCTCCCCCCGGGGTCGTCCCGGCCATCTCCGCCAGTTTCTCGAGTTCCTCGCGCCACTGGCGGATCTTCGCGGAGTCGTAGGTCAGGGCCCGCTGTCTGCGGTACGCGGCGACCACCTTTTCGTAGTCGGCCGGGGCGATCAGGTCCTTCTCGCGCAGTTTTCGCGCGCGCTCCAGTTCCAGTTCCCGCAGGGCCATGTCGGCCATGTTCGCGCGGCGGGCCTGGTCCTCGGCGATCGCCTCGCGCAGCCGGCTGTACCGCGTGGCGACCTCGGCCCCCCGGGACGACTTCTGGGCGGCCTCCTCCTGCTCCTTCGCGATCTGCCCCCGCAGGTCCTCGACGACCGCGCCCAGTTTCTCGGCCTGCGAGTCGAGCGTCTTGAGTTCGGCCCTGGCCTGCGCGAAGTGGCGGTCCAGTTCGCTCACCTGGGTCCGGAGCCAGTTCTCCAGGTAGATGTCGCGCAGCGTGTTCGCGATGGCGGCGGCCCCGCCTCCGGTCTTCCACCGCGCCTGGATGGTCATCAGGGCGCTCTGTTCCTCGACGTGAACGCCCACGGCGGCCCCGATCTCCTCGAGGGTCGCGGGCAGGCTCAACCGGAAACGCACCTTTGAGAGGTTCTGGGGGATCTCGACCTGGTCCAGTTCGGTGCGCAGCACCGTCGTGGGCTCGACCCGGGCCTTGCCGCCCGCGGGGATGTATCGCAGCACGGTCCGGGCCTCGTACGTCCGCTGGCCCAGGACATACCCGCCCGCGGCCCCGCACATCCCCGCGACCACAAACACGGCCAAGAAGTGGTACCGCCGTCGCCACAGCCCCGCCAGCACCGTCCCGATGTCGAACGGGAGGCGGATGGATTCGTCGGAGGGGGGACCCGGGGACTGCACGCCGCGGACTCCTCGACGCGGGTTTCGAGACAACCCTTCGGGTTGTATCGTTTCCCCGCGTCCGGGTCAAGGAAGCCCCGGTGCGACCAGCCCGTCCTCCGCCGGTGCCTCAGGCAGGCGGCCCACGGCCCGCCACAACGCGGTCCAGGCCACGGCGAGGTCGTACTCGGCGCGGATCAGGGCGGCTTCGGACTGGGCGAGCGCCGCCTGCGCGTCCAGCAACTCGACCTGGTTGCCCTCCCCCAGGCGGTAGCGCTCCTCCGCGAGGGTCATGGTCTCGCGGGCGGCCGCCGAGGCCGCCCGGGCCGGAGGGATGCGCGCCGCGGCCTCCACGACCCGCGAGCGGGCCTGCTCGACCTCGGAGCGGATGCCCAGGTCCAGGGCTTCCAGGCCCGCCTTGATCGCGGCCACGCGCGCCTCCTGTGCCCGCACTCCGTGACGGGTCGCGAGCCCCGAGAAGATGGGGTACGACAACCCCACCCCGACCGCCCAGTTCCACACGAGGTCGTCCATCTCGACGCCGGCCTCGGACGCCGACCCGAACGCAAACAGGCGCGGGAAATAGTCGCCCCGGACACGCGTCAACTCGGCCTCCTGGGCCCGGAGGCGGTCGAGGAAGGCCGCGCGCTCGGGCCGGCGCCGCATGGCCTCGGCCACCGCCGCCTCCAGGTCCGGAGGCGGGCTTTCCGGGGCCGGGATGGCGGGCGCCACGGCCTGGAACCGGAAGCGCTCGCGTGTCCCCATGGCGGCCAGGAGCACGGCGCACGCGAGGTTCCGCGCCTCCTCGGACGCCACGTACCCCGCCTCGGCCATCTGGGCCGCGGCCTCGGTGCGGGTCACGTCAATGCGGGGTTTCGCTCCCGCCTCGTACAGTTCCCGCGCCCGCTTGGCCAGCGTGCGCGCCTGGTCCCGCAGGCGAAGCGCCACCTCCGCCATCCTCTGGGCCGCCACGACCCCGTGGTACGCGGTCACCACCTGGGCCCAGACCCCGAGCCTCGCCGCCGCGAGGTCCTTCCGGGTTGCCTCCGTCGTTGCCTCGGTGGCCCGGTGGGCCCCGAGGGTCCGGCCGAAATCCCAGATGCTCTGCCGGAGGTTCAGCGAGAACTGGAAGAAGTTGTAAGACTTCGTGCTGCGGCTCGTCGCGGTGCTGAACAGGGCCCCGGGCGTGGGGACCTGGTTGCCCGTGGCCCTCGTGTAGGAGGCATCGAAGTCGAGGGTCGGCAGGAAACCCGCGAAGGCCACGCCCTCGCCCTCCCGGGCCGCGTCAATCGCATACTGCGACGCCGCGAGCCCCGGGTGATGGCGCAGGGCCGTGTCCAGGGCCTCGTCCAGGGTCAGGGTGCGCTCCTGGGCCGTCGCGGCCCCGGCCGCCAGCGTCGCGATCAGGCCCGCCGCGATCCATCGCAGCCCCGTCGTCTCCCGTGCTCGTCCCATCCTCGTTCTCCCGCATGGCGGCCCGCCTTGTACCACGACCCCGGGGTGGCGTCACCTGTCCAGAATGATCCCTGTCCGTTTCTCCCCGTGCACGTGCACGTGATCGTGGACGTGGACGTATCCGAACAAAACCGAGCGGTTCCAGGTCGTCCACGTCCCCGTCCACGACGCCCGTCACCGCCACACGGGAAGACCCCCTTTCATCCCCTTCCGTGCGGCAACGCCTGATGAGGAACTGTCCAGAAAGACCTGGGCGTGGGCGTGGGCGAACACCCCTTGGCCTGGTCCTCGCCGAGCCTCCCCCGACACGACCGGTTTGTGTACGATTGGCCCGGGATGTCTTCACGCGAGGGTCGCGGATGGCGAAGAGGATCGGCCTCTGCTGGCTCGTTGGCTTCTCGGTGCTTTTCGTCTCCCGCCCCCTCCCGGCCGACATGCCTCCGGCCCCGGCGACCCTCGCGCGGGCCCTCCAGGCCCTCGCCCCGGACCCCCCACCGAAGATGCTCGCGGCAGACGCCCACTTCGTGGTCTCGGACGAGGGAGCGCACTGGCTGTTCCGCGACGCCGTGTCCGACCTGGGAGGCACCCTGATCGGGGTCGGGACCGACCCCAACTACCTCCTGGCGGGATGGGCGAGGTCGGACCTCCTCGTCCTCCTCGACTTCGACCAGATGGTCGTGGACGTGCACGCGGTCTATCGCCAGGTCTTTTTGAACAGCCCGGACCCCGCCTCGTTCCTTCAGGCGTGGTCCGCGGCCCGGCGTGCGGACGTCGAGGCCTGGATCACGGCGGCCCACGGGGAGGCGTCCGAGCGGGACCGGGTGCTGCGGGTGTATCGGGTGGCGCGCAACCTCATCGAGTGGCGTCTGAAATCCCTGCGCAAGGCCTGCCGGGCGCAGAAGGTGCCGACCTTCCTCGATGACCCCGCGCAATATGCCCACCTGCGCGACCTGTTCCGGGCAGGCCGAGTCTTCGCGGTCCGGGGCGATTTGACCGGGCGCTCGGCGGTCCGCGGCGCGGCCAAGGCATTGTCCGACGCGGGGATGACCGTGCGGGTCCTGTACCTGTCAAACGCCGAGAAATATTTCGATTTCACAAAAGACTACAAGGCGAACATGCGGGCGATCCCGTTCGATGACCGCTCGGTGGTGCTGCGCACCGCGGGCGGGTGGGACCCCGAGATCGCCCCGGACGGGCTATACACCTACCTCGTGCAGCCCGCCTCGTCCTTCCATGCCTGGATGCAGGACAGTGTCCCATGCTCGTTCAAGACGCTCGTGAGCCGGCGGCGGCACGACAAGACCCGACCGGGCCTGGCCACCATCACGGCCCTGCCTCCGGAACGGGAGAGGAGGCCATGAGGACCGCTCTCCTGGGGGTGTGTCTCCTGCTCGCCCACGGGCGAGGGGCCCTCGCCGACCCACGCACGCCCGAGGTGCTCCCCTGCGAGGACCCGCCGCCCGGGATGTCTTGCGTCCCGGGCGGTCCGTTCCTGCGCGGTTCCGACGACGGACCCCCGGACACGAGGCCCCAGACGCTGGTCTGGGTCCAGACCTTCTACATGGACACGCACGAGGTCACGGTCGAGGAGTACGGCGCCTGCGTGCGGTCGGGCCGGTGCCCCAAGGCCGGCCCCCGATACCTGGACTTCGATCGCCCCCGCCAGCCCATCACCGGCGTGTCGTGGTACGACGCGGTCGCCTACTGCCGCGCCCAGGGCAAGCACCTTCCCACCGAGGCGCAGTGGGAGAAGGCGGCGCGGGGCACGGACGGACGGCTTTACCCCTGGGGGAACGAGCCCGTGGACTGCCGCCGCGCCGTGATCATGGACGCCTCGGGACGCTCATGCGGGGTGCGCAAGGCGCGCGGAGGCCACCCCGAGAAGGGACGCCCCCTGGAGGTCGGCTCCCGGCCACCGGGCATCCACGGCCTGTACGACATGGTCGGGAACGCCTGGGAGTGGGTCGCCGACTGGCACAGCGCCTCGTACGGAGCGTGCGGCGCGGACTGCCTCGGACCGGACCCGACGGGACCGTGCGGCGGCCAGGAACCCTGTCCGGGCCACCGGCGGCGCGTGGTGCGGGGCGGGTCGTGGTACTGGCCCGCCCGGTACGCCAGCGCGATCCGCCGCAGGCCCCACATCCCGCGAAACGAACCAGAGTTCCACCACTTCGGCTTCCGGTGCGCGGCGTCGGTGGAGGAGGCGCGGGCCTTGCGCCGCCAGGTTCCCTGATCACCCGGTCCCCGCCTCGGACGACGAGGCGATCCTCGCCTCCCAGGGGTAATCGTCGCCATCCCCCACGCGAGGACCAGCGACGCCGTCAGGCGGGCACGCAATCCACACGTCCCGAAGGGAGATCACATCGGCTCGTTCCGGACAGGCAACCGCGCCGACCCGCACCTTGAAATCACGACAGCCGTTGGTCGCGGATCATGGATGGAGTCAGAGAGGACCTTCCCCACTGTGGGCATGGGCGTGGGCCTGGGCGTAGGCGAGGGGAGGTCTTCGTTTTCGATCACGTCCACGTCCACGTCCACGTCCACGTGCACGTGAACGAGGAGGAAATGTGGACCTTCCCCACGGTGGGCGTGGGCGTAGGCGTGGGCGAAATCA
>FWPU01007234.1_pt1 | contig 20766 bp, 18 predicted proteins | sample 2228361 | NCBI WGS metagenome assembly FWPU01 (sample SAMEA103939777, study PRJEB20133) | metagenome
CGGGTGGTTCGCGGGGTGACCCTGGTGCAAAAGGAGATGACCTACACAGAAGCGGCGCGGGCCATGGGGTATGGGCAATGGCGGATCGTGTTCCGGCACATCCTGCCAAACTGCATCTCGCCGATCATCGTCGTCTCCACCCTGGATCTGGCGTATGCCCTGCTCGACATCGCCGCGCTCTCGTACCTCGGTTTGGGTATCCAGCCGCCGACGCCCGATTGGGGAAGCATGCTCGCCGACGGCCAGAAAGTGTTGCTGCAGGCTCCCCACCTAGCGCTGGCCAGCGGCATTGCCATCGTGTTCGGTGTGCTCGGCTTCAACCTCTTAGGCGACGGTCTGCGCGATGTGCTTGATCCCCGGCAGGCTCAACGATGATGAGTCAGCCCATGTCCGCCATGCACGAACCTCTGCTCCGTATCGAAGACCTGCGCACCTATTTCCGCACCCGCATGGGCGACGTCCGCGCAGTCGATGGCGTCAATCTCACCATTCAACCCGGCGAAACCGTCGGGCTGGTTGGTGAGTCGGGCTCAGGCAAGAGCGTCACCGCGCGTTCAATTATCCGGCTGGTTCCCACGCCTCCGGGGCGCTATGCCGGAGGGCGCATTCTCTTCCATGGCACGGACTTGCTCACGCTGCCGGAGCGCGAGATGCAGGAGCTGCGTGGGGACAAGATCAGCATGATTTTTCAGGACCCCATGACGTTTCTCAATCCGGTGCTGACGGTGGGTGAGCAAGTCGCGGAGGCGATCCGCCGCCACCAGCGCGTCAGCCGGGCGGAGGCGCGAGACCGGACGATCGAGCTGTTCCGTACGGTTGGTATTCCCAACGCTGAGGCGCGCTACGATGCCTATCCTCACCATCTGTCGGGCGGCATGCGCCAGCGCGTCATGATTGCGATAGCGCTGTCATGCGAGCCGGAGCTGCTAATCGCCGACGAGCCAACAACAGCGCTCGACGTCACGATTCAGGCGCAGATTCTCGAGTTGCTGCGGAGCCTTCAGGAACGCTTTGGCATGAGTATCTTGCTCATCACGCACGATCTCGGTGTCGTGGCAGAGATGTGCCGCTCGGTTGCCGTGATGTACGCCGGGCGCATCGTCGAGCAGGCGCCGGTGGAGACGCTCTTCAGCGATCCAGAGCATCCCTATACCATCGGCCTCATGAATGCAATCCCACGAGCGGACCTGCCGGAGGTGCCGCCGAGGCCCATCGAAGGCTCCCCGCCTGACTTGCTTCGCCCGCCAAGCGGCTGCCGGTTCCATCCACGCTGCCCGTACCGGCAAGACATCTGCCAGCGCGTTGATCCACCCCTGCAGACCATTGCGCCCGGCCACCATTCCGCGTGCCATTTCGCCGGCCAGGGCACGTTCGCCCGGCCTGCGCTGGCGAGTGCGGATATGGGACGGGTCTCGCCAGAGCAGGTGGTAAGCGCGGCGCCGGAGGCAAGGCGATGACAAGCAGCCACCAAGCCCCGCCACTCCTGGAAGTCCGTGGTCTCGTCAAGCATTATCCGATCGGTCCAGGACTCCTCGGACGTCTTCAAGGGAAACCGCCGCGTGTTGTGCGGGCGGTGGATGGCGTTGATTTCACGATTGGCCGTGGTCAGACCCTGGCCCTCGTCGGCGAGAGCGGGTGCGGGAAGACAACGACTGGGCGCTGCGTGCTCTTCCTCCAGCGGCCAACCGCTGGCGAGGTACGGTTCAATGGCGAGCGGATCGATCCAGACGACGAGGAGGGGCTGCGCCGCCGCCGGCGCCAGCTTCAGATCGTCTTTCAGGATCCCAACTCTTCGCTCAACCCGCGCATGACGGTCGGGCAAACGCTGGAAGAAGCGCTGGCGTTTCACAAGATCGTGCCGAGGGCCGACCGGGGCCACGCGGTGACGGAACTTTTAGAGACCGTCGGGCTGAATGCCCAGCACCGCAACCGGTATCCCAACGAGCTCTCGGGCGGCCAGCGCCAGCGCGTCGGCATTGCGCGGGCGCTCGCCGTCAATCCCCAGTTGATCGTTGCCGACGAACCCGTCAGCGCGCTCGACGTCTCCGTGCAAGCGCAAATCCTCCAACTCCTGATGCGCCTCCGCGAGGAGCGAGGACTGGCGTATCTCTTCATCAGCCATGATCTTGGGGTGGTACGGCACATCTCCGACGAGGTGGCTGTGATGTACCTCGGCGTGATTGTGGAGCGCGCCCCAACCGCACAGCTCTATGCCAACCCGCTCCACCCATATACCCAGGCGCTCCTGGCGGCTGCTCCGGCGCCGAACCCAGGCGCACGCAAGCAACGGCTGCTCCTTCCAGGCGATCCACCTAGCCCGATGAATCCACCTTCCGGTTGCCGGTTTCGCACCCGCTGCCCCTTCTCCAAGGAACGGTGCGCAGAGGAGGTCCCCACGTTGCGCCAGATCGAGCCTGGTCACGTGGTCGCCTGCCACTTTGCAGAGGAGATGAGCGCTAAGCGTCCAGGAGGGTTTTTGGCGCGCTAGCTGTCTGGCTGCCTGCCGGTGCAGATGCGCCTGCACCTCCGTCCGTCATCGTGCTGAGCCAGGCAATCGCGGCACGAGTCTGGCGCAGCCGGAGGTCGAGAACTAGACGTGCAAAGTCGGGATCGTTGCTTGGCGCGGCCGTTTGCGTGTGCTCAAGCTGAGTCGCCAGGGACGCTTCCAGCCGGCGGCAGGTTTCAAGCTGCTCGGCCACCAGACGCTGCGCCAGTTGCGGATCGAGCCGCCGGGCGAAGTAAAGCTTGACAAGAAACTCGAGGCGAATCTCGCGCGTGTGAGCCACCGGCTCCCGCAGCCAGCGTTGCAGCTCCGCGCGTCCGGCGTCGGTGATCCGGTACACCATGCGCGGCGGCCGGGAACCTTGATGCTCAAGTGAGGCAGTCGCCCAGCCTGACCGGCTGAGTTTTTTGAGATGGTGGTACAGCATGCCCGGCTCAAGCCGGATCACGCCCGCCAGTGGCTGCCCCTCGGCAAAGTGCCGGGCCAGGTCATAGCCATGCCCTGCGCCATCATCCAGCAGCAATAACCCCAGAATTGCGTGCTCTGCTGGCATCTCGTTCGTCACGGTCGTCGCCCATCCTCTGCGGAATGATGCAGCCCGCTCGCGCTCCACGGGCCCGGCTCGATTCTAACAATCTCTGCGTCCATGCCCGGCTGGCGCATGGTACAGCCGAGCAGAGAGTACAATCGGCAGCAGCGAGGTGTCGCGCCCGGCAGGAGGTCTCCGGTGGATCGTGAGCATACTGAACCAATACAAGATTCGAGCGTACTGGTGCGAGAGATCATGACGAAGGATGTCGTGACGATTACGCCTGACCGCACCGTTGAGGAAGCAGCCGAAGAGTTGCGGAAACGCGGCTTTGGCGGCATGCCCGTCGTCGACGAGCAGGGCGTCCTGATCGGCATGATCAGCGAATTCGACGTGATCAGTAAGCGAGGCCGCACCGTCGGGGATATCATGAGCCGCGGCGTGATCAGCGTCAGCGACGAAGTCACCGCCGATCAAGTCACCAGCCTGATGGGCCTCCACGGCATCCGGCGGGTTCCGGTCGTCCGCGAGGGCCGCCTCGTCGGGATTGTCAGCCGGTCCGACCTCTTGCGCCTTTTTTCCCTGATCCGGTGGACCTGTCAATCTTGCGGCGATTACGAGCGCGGGTTTACCCGCCCTACCCGGTGCCCACGTTGTGGCAGCACCGAGTTCAACCTTGAGCGAGAGCGGCGGACGACGGAAGGATTTTAGCAACCTCTTTTTTCCGCCATCGCCCCGATTGGCTCCGGCCCCCTTGTCGTGGACCCCGTGCGGCAACCGGCTGCACCGGCCGTCGTCGCTACGAGATCGTGGTAACATCCCCATACCCGCAACGCGTTGTGCCGGAGGCAGGTGGGAGCGCCGGTGAGCGAGATCCTGGCAGAGCTGTTTTCCTCCAAGGTTCGGTCCACGGTCCTTCAACACATGCTGCCACGCCCTCATCTTGGCCTTTCGCTGACGGATCTTTCCCGCATCCTTGGTTTGCCCATCAGCAGCTTACAACACGAGTGCTACAAGCTGGAGCGCATCGGCGTGCTGCGCGCTCGCCGAGAGGGCAATGCCCGCCGCTACCGCGTCAACCCCACCTGGCCATTGCGCAGAGAGCTTACCGCGCTCATTGTGGCGGCGCTTGGTCAGGAAACGGCGCTGCGGGCAACGCTTCAAGGGGTCCAGGGATTGGAAGCCGCATTCCTCGCCCGCCAGTTGCCTCTCAATCCCGCGGACAGTGAGGGAACGGGCGTCGCGCCAATTCCGCTGGTGCTCATCGGTGAAGTTCCGCTGGAAGAGATCGACGCCGCCCAGGAACGCGTGGCAAGCATCCTCGGACTGCCACCGGGCAAGATCGAAGCGGTTTTTTACCGGCCCGGTGACTGGCGCACCCGGCTAGAGCAGCGATCTCCGTATGCCGTGTGGCTCATTTCCGGACCGCGCACCGATCTCCTCGGTCAACCCGCTGGCGACTTCGCGCTTGCCCGTGCCAGCCGGTGACACCAGCGCGAAGCCGATGCTCTCCGTTTTGAGTAACACCCATAGATACTATGAACGCCTCATTGGAAGTGTGTAGACATCCGCTCTACAGCGCCGGGCCGCCGGGTCGGCGGCTCAGCTCATAAAGATGCTCCCATTCGTGCTCCAGCAGTCGCCGGATCGCCTTCCTCACGGTCCGTGGCCCGCTGGGCAGGTCGCGGATCGCGACTCGCTCCGCTGGATTCGTCCTGGAGAGTCGCTCGGCCGCCATGTCACTGGCATACCGCAGTGCAACCGCGAGCGGCAATTCACCGCGCTCTGCCGCACCATGAATCGCGCCGAACCCTGGCGCACCGCCCAGGGCAGACGAGAGGTACCCACCGGTGGAGCCAAGCACATGCAGCAGCACCGCCCGTCCGGTCCGCCCACCCTCCGCTGGGCTCGTATCCAGGCGCTCATCAGACTGGCGCTCAGCCCACGCGGCAAGCTCCTCGCGAAGGTTGCGAAACCGGTCCATGAAGCAGGCAAGCTCTCCGTCCGACACTGGCTGGAGATCGGGGCCGAAGGAGATGTATGGCGAGCCATTCCCGATCCAGATGCCTTCGGTGATATGCTCGACGACGAACGTCTCGACCGGCTCCTCATCAGCGACCGCCTCGCCACAGCGGACGAGGAACCGGCGAAAGGCGCGAATCGCCGCCGGCGTGGCCGCTACGGCCTCATCGGTCGTCGGCCCCACGGCAACACAGCCAAGCAGATCGAGCACGTGGACCATCGTCTTGCGCCGGCGGGGCCCGGACTCCAGATAGAGCGCGTAGCGTGCCATCTCTGCATCGTCCTCCTGATACAGCCAATGTAGATCACATGTTCGCATCGTGCTCGATTCTGTCACGGCGGTCAAGACCGCGCGGCACGTCATGGACGCCATACGGTAGGATGCACGACTGACCCGCGCACCTGGTGGAAAGGACCTGCAGACGCGGGATCGGTCGTCAGGCACAGTTCAGACCGGGTGGTGGGGACTGGCGGCCAGCCAAGAGGACGGGAGGGACGAGACAGCGTGCGGACCTTGGTCGTGGGACAGTCGGGAGGCGCGACGGCGGTCATCAATGCCAGCCTGATCGGCGTGGTTGAGGCAGCGCTGGCATCCGGAAGGTTCGACCGCATCCTGGGCATGCGCCATGGCGTGGATGGCCTGCTGGCGGAGCGGTTTGTGGACCTCGGCAGCCAGCCGCGAGCGGTGCTCGACCGGGTGCGCCGCACCCCGTCCGCAGCGCTGGGAACCGGGCGCCGCAAGCTGGATGACAACGATCTCGACCAGGCGCTCCAGGTGCTGCGCCGCCACCACGTTCATGCACTCATCTACATCGGCGGCAACGACTCGGCCGACTCCGCGCATCGCCTGCACCTGGCTGCCCAGGACAGCGGCTACGATTTGGCGGTGGCTGGCGTGCCCAAAACCATTGATAACGACCTGCCCGAGACCGACCACTGCCCCGGCTATCCTTCCCTTGCGCGCTATTTGGCAAACGCCGTGCGCGATGCGACCTATGACACGCTTGCCTCGCCTCAGCTCTATCCGGTGAAGCTGATTGATGTCATGGGCAGGGACGCGGGCTGGGTCGCCGCCTCGTGCGCTCTGGCCTTCGACGAGGACGAAGCTGATTTGGAGCCGGTCATCTTCTTCCCAGAATCCCCACCAGAGAGTGCAGAGGCCATCGTCGCTGAGCTGGCCAGGCGGGTGAGCGAGCGCGGCTGGGTGGTCGCGATCGTGCCGGAAACGCTGCGCGACGCCGCGGGTCGCCATCTCGGCGGCGACCATCCTGATTATGTCGATCCCTTTGGTCATCCCTACTTTGCTCAGCCGGCGGTCACCCTAGCCCGGCGTGTGACCGAGTTAACCGGCTTGCGAGCGAGATTCGAGCGGCCAGGCACAGCCGCGCGCATGTCGATCGCGCTTGCCTCGCCTGTCGATCTCGACGAAGCCGAGCGCGCCGGTCGCGCAGCCGTGGACGCTATCGTGCAGAGCGAATCGGACATCATGACGAGCATCGTCCGAGTTACGAGCATCCCGTATCGCAGCCAGATCGGCCGGGTTCCGCTGGAGCGAGTGGCCAACCGCGTTCGGCCCTTCCCCAGGGAGTTTCTTGGCGCCGGAGGCCGCTCGGTTACCGCCGCCTTCCGGCGTTACGCCTTGCCGCTCCTTGGCCCCGATCCGTTTCCGCCGTATGGCCGCCTCCTCGATCTCGATGCAGGCATCGTTCCTACCTCCCCGGACGAGTGAGCGCCAGGAACGGGAGACACACGGCTCCCACTGGCGATCCGCTTGATCCGTGGCATGCGCCCTGCACCTAACTCCGGTGCCGGCCGGTGACCTCCGTATCGAGAGAGGAGGCGGGCGATGGAACGACAGATACCGGCCCCGTGGGTTATTCCGCACGGCATCGAGGTGATTGGCGCCGATGGCCAGAAGATCGGCACCGTCAGCCAGGTGGAAGATGGGTACATCATCGTCGAGCGCGGGTGGCTGTTTCCCGTCGGCTATCCCGTTCCGATGGATGCCGTTGCCACGGTGGACAGCAATCGGATCACGCTGACGCTCACCAAAGACCAAGCGCTGTCGCGAGCTTGGAACGAGACTTAGGCAGGCATTGACGCGGGTTCAGCGCCGGCCGTGGCACGGAATCTGCCCATAACGGGTTTGCCGGCGCGGTTGGATGCCGGTTCCGCACAACGCGAAAGCACGAGGATAGCTGTGAGCGACGAAACACGAGACCGTGTCGAGGGTGCCTGGGATCAGGCAAAAGGGCGGGGCAAACAAGCCTGGGGCGAGATCACCGACGACGAGCAAAAGCGCGCCGAAGGTGAGCGCGACGAAGCCAAGGGCAAGGCAAAGGAAGCGCTGGCCGATGTCAAGGACAAGATCGGCGACGCCAAAGAAAAGGTTGACGACGCCGTCAAGAAGGCGACGGGAGGCCGCTAAGCTTCCGCCGCTTCGGTAGCCTCGGCGGACCAGGGGTGGCTCAATGCCGCCCCTGGTTGTGCCGCAGGCAGCAACGACTCAGCACACGACCCGTCACCGAGCGACGCCCGCGTCGGATGCCGCGAGTCATCCCGGCTATTGCTCATGCCGACGCTTCAAGCTGAACGGAGACGAGCACGCGGTCGGCTTCAACCTGCTCGTCAACTGCGCAGTGAATCGCCTCGACCACGCCGTCCGCTGGCGCCTCACAGTGCAATTCCATCTTCATCGCCGTGAGTGTCACCACGGGCTGACCCGCTTTGACGCGGTCTCCGGGAGCCACATGCACGCGCAAGACTTTCGCGGGTAACGGCGCCCGGACCCGGCCATCCGCGGCCCGGTGCTGCCGGCGGGCTAGCGATGCGGGACGGGGGCCACGCCGGATCAGCCACCGCCCTCCATGACCAGCGACTTCGACACTCTGCTCGTGCTCGATAACCGCCACGCGGGCAACCATCTCGCCCGCGCTCACCGTCCAGACGTCGTCGGCGCTGCGCCACCAGCGAAGCGGAATCGCCTGCCCTCCACCAGCAAGCTCCCACCCGGCCGCACCCCGGGCGACGCCGACCTGTTCCTCCCAATCCTCGCTGTGGAACGTCAAGGTAGAGAGACCCGAGAGCCGGAATGGGCCAATCGCCGCCCAGGGGTCGCTCGTTTGACGCTTGCTCGCATCCAGGGTATGAGCGACGGCTGCGAGCAATCCGACCCGGAGATCGGGCGTCTTTGGCGTGACAGTCCGGGCGGTGAGCGTTGTGGCTGTGCCCGCGCGAAACGCTGGATCATCAATCAGCGCAAGCAACCACGGGAGATTGGTCGGGATCCCGGCAATGATCGTGTCCAAAAGCGCCTCCCGGAGCGCCGCCAGCGCCGCCTCGCGGCTGTCGCCGTGGGCAATGATCTTGGCAAGCATCGCATCGTAGGTCGCGGGCACCACATCTCCACGTCCATATCCCGCATCGACACGGATGTCCGGCCGGTCCGGCCAGGCAACAGCCTCCAGCCGCCCGCTGACTGGGATCAAGCCTGCCTCCGGATTTTCCGCGTACACCCGAGCCTCGATAGCGTGACCGCGGGGGTCCGGGGCGCAGGCAACCGGCAGATCCTCTCCTGCCGCAAGGCGCAACTGCCACTCGACCAGATCGAGGCCAAGCACCACCTCGGTGACCGGGTGCTCGACCTGGATACGCGGATTGACTTCCAGAAATGCGATGGTGCCATCGTTCCCGAGCAGGAATTCGCACGTCGCAATGCCGCGCAGGCGCACCTCCTCAGCAATGCGACGCGCATGGTCGTGCAGCTCGCGCCGCACGCGCTCAGAGAGATTGGGCGCCGGCGCCTCCTCGATTACCTTTTGGTGGCGTCGTTGTAACGAGCAATCCCGATCGCCGAGGGCTAACGCGCGGCGGCCATCACCCACCACCTGGACTTCGACATGGCGCGGCTCAACCAGCTCACGCTCAAGATAGACCACAGTTCCCCCGCCAGACGTTTCGCCCTCGCGGCGAGATGCCTCAACCGCGGCAACCAGACCGGATTCGTCCTCGACACGACGCAGGCCGCGCCCACCACCCGCCCCCGCAGGCTTGACCATGAGGGGAAAGCCAATCGTCCGCGCCGCAGTCAACCATTCGTCGGGGTCAGCTCCCAAGGGCGGGCTTGCCGGCAGCACCGGGGCACCGGCCCGGCGCGCGGCCTCGCGCGTCGCGAGTTTGTCGCCGCACAAGCGGAGCGTCTCCGGCGACGGTCCAACGAAGCGGATGCCAGCAGCCGCGCACGCTTCAGCGAGTTCCGGACGCTCGCTGAGGAACCCGTAGCCGGGATGCAGCAACTCCGCGCCCGTGCGCTGGGCTGCTCGGACCACGCGCTCAACGTCGAGCTCGGCGCCGGCCGGCCCAACCACCTCAACGCGCCCGATCCGCCGGGCGGCGAACCCCTCCAGGTCTGGCTCCCCAAGCAGCGCGACCGGGATCGCGCCCAGCCGGCGGCAGGTCGCTGCAATCCGGACGGCAATCTCGCCCCGGTTGGCAATCGCGACCCGCTTTCCTGCCAATCCGCTCATGACGACGGCCCTTCAGGCGGTGCCCAGGAAAGCGCGCGTTTTTCCAGGAAGGCGCGCAACCCTTCCCGCCCCTCATCGCTACTCAACCGCTCGACCAGAAGCTCGACCGTCATCTGCCTCGCGGTGCTGTCGTCCACTTGCCGGAGGCGGGAAACAAGCTGCTTGATCGCGGCCTGTGCGCCCGGCGCGCCGGATACGAGCGCGGTCACCATGTCGTCTACCGCCTGATCGAGATCGCCGGCCGGAACGACGCGATGAACGAGGCCAATCCGCAGCGCCTCACGGGCATCAAACGGCGCAGCGAGCAACATCCGGGCCTGGGCTTCCCGTGGGCCAAGAGCAGCGACGACGTACGGCGCGATCACTGCCGGCACGAGTCCCACTCTGGCTTCGCTCAAGGAGAAGCGGGTGTCCTCCGCAGCGACGACGATATCGGCGGCGCACAACAGGCCAATGGCGCCCCCATAGGCCGCGCCATGAACGCGGGCGACCACCGGCATCGGGAACGCCGCGATAGCTGCGAGGAGATCAGCGAGCCCATCGGCGTCGGCTCGGGCATGGCCCGTCTCGGCGGCGGTGGCAAATTCAGCAATGTCGCCACCAGCGCAAAACACGGGACCGTGACCCTCTAGGACAACGACCCGCGTGCCTGCAACCGCGCCAGCGGCGAAGATCTGACGCAGTTCAGCCACGAGGGCGCGCGAAAGGGCATTGCGCTTGTCAGGGCGCGCCAGCGCAATCCGGCGCACCGGCCCGCGCTGCACGACGGAGACTAGCGTCATGTCCGCCACTGTCTCACTCATATGCGGAGCACCCCATAGCGCGTTTCCGGGATCGGCGCGTTCAGCGTTGTCGCCAGGGCTAGGCCGAGTACCTGCCGCGTCTGCCGGGGATCGATGATCCCGTCATCCCAGAGCCGGGCCGTCGCATAGTACGGGCTGGCCTCCTCGTTGTAGCGCGCCTCGACCTCGGCCCGGATGGCCAAGAGCGTGACCTCGTCCCAGGTCTCCCCGCGAGCCGCCGCGCTCTGCCGGCGGATGTCGGTCAGCACACTGGCGGCTTGCTCCCCACCCATGACGGCGATCCGGTGTGTCGGCCAGGAGAACACAAAGCGCGGATCGTAGGCCCGACCACACATGGCGTAGTTCCCGGCGCCGTAGCTCGCTCCGATCATGACGGTAAGCTTCGGCACCTGCGCCACGGCCACGGCCGCGACCATTTTGGCACCCTCGCGAGCGACGCCCTCCGCTTCATACCGCCGCCCCACGATGAAACCGGTGATGTTCTGGAAAAAGATCAGCGGGATACGCTGCTGCGCGCAGAGCATGATGAAATGCGTCCCTTTGCGCGCCGACTCCGGGAAAAGGATGCCGTTATTGGCCAGCACACCAACGGGAATGCCGTAAAGATGTCCGAACGCACAGACAAGCGTCTGTCCGTAATCGGCTTTGAACTCTCTGAGACGGCTTCCATCGAGCACGCGCTGCAGCACCAGGCGCACATCGTAGGGCTGACGTGGATCGGGCGGGACCAGCCAGAGGAGGTCCTCCGGGTCCTCTTCTGGCTCATGAATCGGCTCGCGCTGCCACGGCACCGGCGGTGGCGCCGGTCGCGGCGCGCTGAGGAGGTCCCGCGCCAGCGCGAGCGCCGATGGCTCATCATCCGCGACGTAGTCGACCACGCCACTCACCCGGCCATGCACCTCCGCTCCGCCAAGTTCCTCTGCTGTCACCTCCTCGCCGGTTGCGGCTTTGACGAGCGGCGGACCGGCGAGGAAGATCGTCCCAGCGCCCCGCACGATAACGGCCTCGTCGCACATCGCTGGCACATAGGCGCCGCCAGCCGTGCACGAGCCAAGGACGACAGCCACTTGTCGCAGGCCGTGGGCCGAGAGCACAGCCTGGTTACGGAAGATACGCCCGAAATGATCGCGATCCGGGAACACCTCGCTCTGCAGCGGCAGGAACGCGCCACCCGAGTCAACCAGGTAGAGGCACGGCAAGTGATTCACAAGCGCGATCTCCTGCGCCCGGAGATGCTTCTTCACGGTCATCGGGAAGTATGTGCCACCCTTCACCGTCGGATCGTTCGCCACAATCATCACTTCCCGCCCACCGATCCGCCCGATGCCCGTAACAATGCCAGCCCCTGGGCTCGCGCCGTCGTACATTCCTTCGGCGGCGAGCGGCGAGAGCTCCAAGAAGGGTGACGCAGGATCGAGCACCCGGGCGATGCGCTCACGCACCGGCAGCTTCCCGCGCGCGCGTTGCTTGGCGTGCGCGGCTTCGCCACCGCCAGCCGCCGCCCGTTCCAGACGCCGCTGCAACTCCTGCACCGCAGCGAGATTCGCCTCGTAGTACTCAGGATTCTTGATGGAGGATGGGGATACGACTGCTGTGGCCATTGTCACCGGGACCTCCTGTCAACGCGAGGGTACCACGAGCGATCGTGTGCGTTGCGATGCTCGTTCGTGACAGATACACTCCGCCACGATACGAACCAGACTCCTGGAGGATGAATGACTGCTCCCCTGGCCGGCGTACGCATTCTTGCCATCGAGCAATTCGGTGCGGGGCCGTTCGCCACCCTGCTCCTGGCCGACCTCGGCGCTGACATCATCAAGATCGAAGACCCTGGCACCGGCGGCGATGTGGGTCGCAGCATTCCCCCAGGGGCTACTGACGGACACAGCCTGTATTTCGAGACCTTCAACCGTGGCAAAAAATCGCTGGCCCTCGATTTGAAGAACCCTGCTGGCCGGTCGGTATTCGAGCGGCTGGTCGCTGGCGCAGATGCTGTGTTCAACAATTTGCGCGGCGACTTGCCGGAACGCCTTGGCCTGACCTATGCCACGTTGGGCAACATCAATCCTGGCATCGTTTGCGTGTCTCTTTCCGCCTACGGACGCACCGGTCCCAGGTGCGCAGAGCCTGGATACGACGCTCTCATCCAGGCTGAAGCCGGGTGGGCCTCTTTGACCGGCGAGCCCGGCGGGCCACCAGCGCGCAGTGGATTGCCCCTGGTTGACTACGCCGCCGGTCTTGCTGCTGCGCTCGGTCTGGTTGCAGGCATCATGGATGCCAGGCGAACCGGGAAGGGGCGCGATGTGGATACGTCGCTCTACGATGTCGCCCTGGCGCTTCTCACCTATCCGGCCACCTGGCAGCGCACACTCGGGATCGAGACGCGCCGGCAGCCGCTGTCTGCCCATCCCAGCATTGTGCCGTTCCAATTTTTCGCCACAGCCGACGGATACCTGGCCGTCGCCTGCGCGAAGGAGAAGTTTTTCCAGGAGCTCGTGACGCGGATGGGCCGGCCAGAGCTTGCCACCGATCCTCGCTTTGCCACGTTCGCCAGCCGTCATGCCAATCGGGACACCCTCCTCGCGATTCTTTCCGCTGCATTCGCTCAACGGCCCACCTCCGACTGGCTGGCACTGTTGCGCGGCGCCGTGCCGTGCGCACCCGTTCGCTCGCTTGCCGAAGCACTCAACGCGACCGAGCTGATGGAGCGCGGAATGGCTGCTGATTACGATCATCCCGTATTTGGTGAGGTTCGCGCAATCGCGAGTCCCGTACGCTTCAGTGGCTATCAACCGGCGTATGCTCCGGCCCCGTCTCTCGGCGCGGACCACCGGGCCGTGCTGCACGAAGCCGGCTACGACGACGCGCAGATCGCCTTGCTGGCCGCCAGTGGCGCCTTCGGAGCCAGCCCGGAGACCCAGTGACCGAACTCATCTTTCACCGGTGCGGCCTGGGACGCAGCGCAGGCTGGAGCGACACTGGCCAGGACCTGATCACTCGGTGAGGCCCATCTGGCGGGCGATCACATACCGAAGAATCTCGCTCGTTCCCTCGCCAATCGTCAGGATCTTGGCATCGCGGTAAAACCGAGGCACCGCCGACTCCTCGATGTAGCCAAATCCGCCGTGGATCTGCAGATTCTCCTCCGCCGCTCGCACCGCTACCTCTGAGGCGAACAGCTTGGCTTGTGCGGCCTCTTCCGTAAACCGCTTCCCTGCGTCTTTGAGCGCCGCCGCCCGGTAGGTCAGCAGGCGGGCTGCCTCGATCTGCGTCTTGAGGTCGGCGAGCTTCGCATAGATCATTTGCTGCCGGGCGATTGGCGCGCCAAACGCGCAGCGCGTCTTCGCATACGCTGTCACCTGCTCCAATGCCCCTTGCGCCAGTCCAACCGCCAGCGCCGCGACACCGATCCGGCCACCGTCCAGGGCAGTCAGAAAAACGCGGGCACCCTTGCCAAGCGGTCCAAGCAGCGCGTCCGCCGGCACACGGCAATCAGCAAACACCAGTTCCCGGGTGTCGGAAGCGTGCCAGCCGAGTTTGCGATATGGCTGCTGGGGCAAGTAGCCTGGGGCATCTACCGGGACGATGAAGGTACTGAGAGCTCTCCCGCTATCCGTGTCGGTTTGCGCGGTCGTAATGACGAAGGCACTGAGGGGATTGCCAGCGTTGGTGATGAACGCTTTTGTGCCGTTGATCACCCACGTGCCGCCGTCCTGGCGAGCGGTCGTCGTCGCGGCTTGGACATCGGAGCCGGCTCCTGGCTCGGTGCTCGCGAATGCACCGAGGTGCTCGCCCCGCGCCAGCGGCACCAGCCACCGCTGCTTTTGCTCCTCGGTGCCAAAGATGAGGATTGGCTCACCGCCAAGGGAGACACTGGCGCCGATGGTGATGGCGACCGATGAGTCAATGCGCGCGAGCTCTTCAATGACGAGCGCTTGCGCCAGTGCACCCGCGCCAAGCCCACCGTACTCCTCCGGGAAGGTGACGCCCATGGCCCCCAATTCCCCGAGCCGGCGTATCACCTCGGTCGGGAAGGTATGCGTGGCATCCCATTCAGCGGCGTGGGGAGCGATTTCCTGCTCGGCAAACTCGCGGATTGTGTCACGCAGGGCACGTTGCTCATCGGTGAGCTCAAAGGCAAACGCGGAGGACGTGATGGTCATACGCTGCCTCCGTTCGATTGACCGGCCGCCCCGTTGCGGCCCTTACTCGGTAGTGTACTTCCCCGAAGATGGGACGAGCGTCATATCCGCAAGGTGTCTCCCACCGGTCCAAAGGACTACAATGACAACCGCAGCACTCGGTGCGCTGCGGTGGGTTGTCAATCCGGAGGCAAGCATCCTGCATCAGCGTTGCCAGCGAGACCTGAGCACCGAGATCCCTCATGTCCAGCCCCAGCGAACCCTGCCTCAGGTCTGATGCTCGAAGGCGAGCCAGTAGCAAAGGAGCGGTCAATGGCGACCGGAGCTGTTTCAGCCTCTGCCACGGCGATTCAAAAGGCGTTTCAACCCGACGCCCGGACACAGGCCCAAACCGGGCATCGCTACCTTCCTCACGATGGCGTCGATGTAGGGAAAGGCACCATCACTGCGACTGTCGCACCTCCATCGGCCGGCGACGGCGGACTGCCTGCTGAGACCCTACGCGAGATGTACTGGTACATGGCCCTTGCTCGTGCGCTTGATGAGCGCATGTGGCACCTGAACCGGTCCGGGCACGCGCCGTTTGTTGTGTCTGGCCAGGGCCATGAAGCGACGCAAGTAGCCGCAGCCTTCGCGCTCGATCGGACAAAGGATATTCTCGTTCCCTATTACCGTGACCTCGCACTGTGCCTCGTTTGGGGGCTTACCCCGCGGGATATTCTGCTCAGCGTGCTTGCCCGTGCGGGAGACCCAACCTCCGGCGCCCGCCAGATGCCCGCCCACTATAGCTCCGCCAAGCTCCGGATCGTCAGTGGATCGAGCGTGGTCGCAACACAGTTACCACACGCTGCCGGCACGGCCTACGCCGCCAAGATCCGCCGGACCGGGCAGGTCACGCTGGTCTGCTTCGGTGAGGGCGGCTCATCGAAGGGCGATTTTCACGAGGCATGCAATTTCGCGGGCATCCACAAGTTGCCAGTGATCTTTCTCTGTGAAAACAATCACTATGCCATCTCGGTGCCGCTTGAGCGGCAAGTTGCAATCGACAATGTCGCAGATCGGGCAGCCGGATATGGATTCCCCGGCGTGGTGGTTGATGGCGCCGACCTGCTCGCTGTCTACCAGGTCTGTCGCGAGGCTGCCGACCGGGCGCGCCGCGGAGAGGGGCCAACGCTCATTGAAGCAAAAGTCTATCGCTTCAATCCCCACTCCTCGGACGATGATGACCGGACCTATCGCTCACCAGAAGAAGTGCGGGCCTGGCGCAATCGGGATCCGCTCCTTTTGTGGGAAAAGCGGCTCCGTGAGCTCGGTATTCTTGACGACCAGGCTATCGCCGCCATCAATGGCAAGATCAAGCAGGTGATCGACGACGCAACCGATTTCGCTGAGCGAGCCCCGCTGCCGGACCCCTCTACCTTCGACCGCTTTGTCTACGCGGAGCACGCCGGAACCAGTCAGGCACGATGAGTTGCCGCCGCGCAGTCCGGTAACCGCATCCCACCATCATGCTAGAGGAGGCTCGCATGACGCAAACGCTCGATAGCCTGACCGTGACGCAGGCCGCTGAGCCCTCGCTCGAACCTGCCCCTCAGAAGTCGCTGGTCGAGGCGATCCATGACACCCTTCGCGATCTCATGCACGCTGATGAGCGCATCGTGTTGCTCGGAGAGGATGTGGGGCGGCGAGGCGGCGTTTTCCGTGTCACCGCCGGGTTTCTTGAGGAATTTGGAGAAGAGCGGGTGCTGGATACCCCGCTAGCCGAATCGAGCATCATCGGCTCGGCTATTGGGATGGCTATCAACGGCTTGCGCCCGATCGCCGAGATTCAATTCCTCGATTTCATCCACTCGGCGGTTGACCAGATCATGAATGAGGCCGCCCGCCTGCGCTATCGCTCCAACAATGACTTTGGCTGCCCGATTGTCATCCGGGTTCCCTTCGGTGGGGGCGTTCATGGTGCCCTGTATCACTCACAGAGCATCGAGGCGATCTTCGTTCACTGTCCCGGACTGAAGGTTGTCGCGCCGGCGACACCGGCGGATGCAAAAGGGTTGCTCTACGCAGCCGTCCGCGATGAGGATCCCGTGCTCTACCTGGAGCACAAGAAGATGTATCGTCTGATCAAGGGTCCCGTGCCAGAAGGCGAGTACGAAATTCCCATCGGCGCTGCCCGTATGGTCCACGAAGGCACTGACGCGACCGTGATTGCCTATGGCCTCATGGTCCACGAGGCTGAGCGGGCGGCTGCTCAGGTCAGCGCCGAGACGGGCGCTCACATCGAGCTGATTGACCTCCGCTCCCTGAAGCCGCTCGATGAGACCATGATTCTCGAATCGGCGCGCAAGACCGGGAAAGTACTGGTGGTCACGGAGGCCAACCGGCTCTGCTCGGTCGCCAGCGAAGTCGCAGCCACCATCGCAGAGCACGCGTTCGCGTATCTGGACGCGCCGGTGATGCGCTGCGCTGCGCCGGATGTGCCGGCCATGCCGTTCAGTCCCCCTTTGGAGCACGCTTTCATGATCGATTCGGAGAAGATCGCAGCCGCGTTGAGAACGCTCATCGCGTATTAGGAACCGAGAATCGTAGGGGAGGGACCTGTGCCCTCCCGAAAGTGCCGGGAATTAGGGGGCAGGGATGGCGGTCCAGGGCAGCCACGGAGGTCTGCTACTCCAATCGGCTACCGGATGATGACTGACGGCTGATAGCAGAACGCTCGCCGGAGAGAACGATGTCAACCCAAACTGCGACGACAGTCACGATGCCCCAACTTGGTGAAAGTGTCACCGAAGGCCGGATCGGAAGCTGGCTGAAGCAGATCGGCGAGCGGGTCGAGAAATTCGAGCCGCTGGTTGAGGTAGAAACTGATAAAGTCAGCACGGAGATCCCGGCGCCCGTTTCGGGAGTTTTGGCCGAGATCCTCGTTCAGCCCAATACGACCGTGCCGGTCGGAACCCCTATATGCAAGATCGAGCTTGTCTCACCAGCAGTCGGCGAAGTCCAGCCGCAGATGCAGCCAGCGCAGCCAGAAGGCCGGGAGAATGGCGCATCGAACCACCGGTCTGAAGCTCGTGTCAGAACAGCACGGCCCAAGGGAGAAATTCCGGATGAGATCGAATTGCTCCGGGCGCGCTCATCGCCAGTGGTGCGGCGGATTGCGACTGAGCATGGGATAGACATCACCCGCATCACCGGCTCCGGCGTTGGTGGACGGGTGACCAAGCAAGACCTGCTTGCCTACATCGCCCGGCATGAGCGTGCCGCAGCCACGACTATCGCCGAGCCACCGCCCGTTCCGGTCGCTCCATCCGGACCCGAGCGCGAGGTCGTGACCGCCGAGCCAGCCGCGCCACGAACCATACCCGTCTTCCCCGGCGATGAGATCATCCCCGTGACGCCGATGCGCCGTCAGATCGCCGAGCACATGGTTCGCTCGGAACGCACGGCACCCCACGTCACGTGTGTCATGGAAGTGGATATGACGCGGGTGGTTGCGCTGCGCGCCGCGCTCAAGGACGATTTTGTGAAACGAGAGGGCGTGGAGCTTACCTATCTCCCGTTCGTCATCAGGGCGGTGTGCCTGGCACTAAGGGATCATCCCCGCTTGAACGCGGTGTGGGACGAGGACCGGATCATTCATCGTGGCGCCATCAACATCGGCGTCGCGGTCGCTCTGGAAGATGGCCTCATCGTGCCCGTCATCAAGCACGCCGACCGCCTCAGCCTGTCCGGCCTTGCCCATGCGATCGCCCAGCTCACGGCCAAGGCGCGTGCCGGCACCCTCACGCCCGATGATGTGGCCGGCGGGACGTTCACCGTCAACAACCCCGGCACCTTCGGCACCCTCATCTCGACGCCCATCATCGTCCAACCTCAGGTGGCAATCCTTTCCACGGAGGCGATCATCAAGCGACCGGTGGTGGTTGACGACATGATCGCCATCCGCTCGATGATGAATCTCTCGTTGAGCTTCGACCACCGGGCTCTCGACGGCTTGGCCGCCGCCCGCTTCCTCCAGCAAGTCCGGCACTGGCTCGAACAGGTGACGGATACCACGGTGTAACCGGCTCGGGGCAGGAGGCAGGGGAGACAGTCAGGGATCAGGAGCAGGGGGGGCGGTGAGAGGGCTGGCGAGGGACCGGTGACTTCCTGAGTCGTTCGCGCCAGCACGGGAGTGGGCAGCATGCAGCGCTGCTGGTGCGAGCGTCTACCGGGATGACAATGCCTCAGGCGCTGGCCGCCGGAATTCAACAGGCCGACCCCGCCCCCTAAGCTCCTAAATCCCTGCCCTGGCCCCAACTTCTACGCCTACTCCCGATGACCGGCCCCTGAACCCGATCCAGCCCTCAAGTTCCCGGCACTTGACACGAAGGACTGTACGTACGCACCATTTTGCGCTAGCATGGGCTTGCCGCGCATCTGGCCGCGGGGGTGAGGAGTCAAGAGTCAGGCGATGGTAGGGGCGTGATGCATCGCGTCCAGATGGAGGGGAGGCGGCAATGACCGCTTCCAGGGGAGGCACGACAGTCTACCCCTCCTGACTGACGGGTGATAGCTGACGGCTCAAGGCTTGACGGAGGAAGGCAACAATGGTGCTGGGTGTCTCGCGATTGCGGCTCTGGCCGCGGGGCAGGATGATGCATCCCCTACCGGCGGCGCCCGCTCTGCGGGCACGACCAGTCAGCCCGGCGATGGCCTGGGTGAGCGAGCGAGGCGAAGTCCTCTTTGAAGCGACCTGCGATGTCTTTGGGGGCTTCCCTGGGTTTGCCGCACAAGGTGGACGGCTGCCAAGTGCCCGCCTGCGCATCTCTGAGCGTTATCTGCTCGTTGATGAGCGCGAGCCCCATGGTTTTGGCCTGCCAATCTCCTGGCTGGAAGGGGTGGTGATCACACCCCTAACTGCGCAAGATGACCTCGGATTGCGCATCCTGTACCGAGACGATCACGTTGCCCGCCTCTTTACCATCCGCCTGCGGAGCGGTCTCGGCGGACGTGGAAGCCGGCGAGCGGAGCGGATGCGCGATGCCTTGCTCCTTGCCGGCATGCGCCCAGATCTGGCCGAGCGCCAATTGCCAGAGCCGGCGTTTCATCTCTCGTGGGAGGAGGCAGCGCAGTACGAATCGGAAAATGTGATTTGGACTGGACGAGCCTCGGCCCCGCTGCGCGTCGGATTACCAGCCGTGCCGTCCGAGATCTGGCTCACCACCCGCTCGCTCATTTGGGGCAGTGAGGCCGGAGACGGCCTGAATCGTCTCCCCCTGCCCATGCTGACCGATGTCCTTGGTGCTCAGCTCGAAGACCGGCGCAGCACACCCGCCGTCTATGTCGGCGTCGGCGTCGAGACGACCGGTCGCTTTGACCTCGCCTTCATCTTCGATCAACTTCCGCACGCCGATCTCAATTTTCGAGAACGCGGCGCGTTTCTGGTCGGCCTTCGGTCGCGAGGCGTCCCCTACGGTGCTCCAGCGCCTCTGATTCAACCATGGCGCGGGCCAGTGCGGCGATCGGAGGTCGCGGCCCCGATCCAGCAGACAGATATGTCCGAGACGTCAGCGCCCGTCAGCGCAGCACTTCAATCTCCGGAAACCGAAGCGCCAGCCGTCACGCTGGCAGCATTGCCGAACCCGCATCCTTTTGCTGGTCAAGGCGTTGAGCCTCCTACTCCGAACGACCCGGCCGAGCCGCTGGCAGAGGCGATTCCCCTCGGGGCCGAGACGCCATACGAGAGCGCCCCCAGTGCCCCGGAGATGGCGGACATCGTCCTTGCCGAATGGATGGCTCCCGCTCACTCGCCGGAGGACGTGCCCGTTGCCGCGACATGGGTGGACGAGGCGCCGAGCGAGGATGCGACGCAAGGCCCGCAACCAGAACCTTCTCAGGGAGACACAGAAGCTACAGCAGCTTGGGATATTGTCCGCGCCTATGAGGCTGCTGCCGTTGCCGTCTTCGATGCGTCCCGCCGGATGGCGAAATCTCGGACTGTGCACGAAGAAGGCCCAGGAATTGCTCCTCCACCGGCGGCGCAGCAAGCGGCTGCCCTCGCGGCCCTCGTCGATCTCGCCAATTTGGGTCACCTCAGCCGGGACGAATTGCAGCGCCGCTCTGCCCGGCTCGTCGCCTTAGGCGAGGCCGCCATCCGGCTCCATGCGCTCGTTGAGCTACGCGATGCGGGTCACATCTCCGACGAGGAACTCGCGAAGAAGCGTGCACACATCTCCAGCCAATTGGTCGCGGCGATTGC
>FWPU01007235.1_pt1 | contig 20763 bp, 20 predicted proteins | sample 2228361 | NCBI WGS metagenome assembly FWPU01 (sample SAMEA103939777, study PRJEB20133) | metagenome
GTACGGGATGCTGCCGCGGGCGACGCTCGAGCGCACCCGGCGCGAGGCGGCGGCCGGCAAGCAGAACGGCCGCACGATCGAGATCCAGCGCATGGTCGGGCGGTCCTTGCGCTCGGTGGTCGATCTTGAGGCGCTCGGCGAGCGGCAGATCACCATCGACTGCGACGTGATCCAGGCCGACGGCGGTACGCGGACCGCGGCCATCACGGGCGCCTGGGTGGCGCTGCACGACTGTCTCGCCTGGATGCGCAAGCGCGAGATGATCACCGCCGACCCGCTGCGCGACCATGTGGCGGCCGTCTCGTGCGGGATTTGCGGCAACGTGCCGGTGCTCGACCTCGACTACGCGGAAGACTCGGAGGCGGAGACCGACGCCAATTTCGTGATGACCGGCAAGGGGACCATCGTCGAGGTGCAGGGCACCGCGGAAAAGGCGCCGTTCACCGAGGAACAGTTCCTCGGGCTCCTGGCATTGGCCCGCCGCGGCATCGGCAAATTGATCGAGCTGCAGCGGCTCGCGGTGATGTGAGGCGATGGCGGAGGACCGACGACAGGCAATGGATGAGCCGATCCATCCCTCGTCGTCCGTCGGCCATCGTCGGATCACCGGCCGGCTGGTCATTGCAACGTACAATCCGGGCAAGCTTGCGGAAATGCGCGAGCTGCTCTCGGCCTACGGCGTCGAAGCGGTGTCGGCGGCGGAGCGCGGTTTGCACGAGCCGGAGGAGACCGGCGCCACGTTCCGCGACAATGCGCGCATCAAGGCTTTGGCCGCAGCGCGCGCCAGCGGCGAAGCCGCCTTCGCCGACGACTCCGGTCTCGTGGTCGACGCGCTTGGTGGGGCGCCGGGCATTCACTCGGCGCGCTGGGCCGGGCCTGCGCGCGACTTTTCCATTGCCATGGAAAAGGTCGAAGCGGCATTGCGCCAATGCGGCGCGACCACGCCGGCGCGGCGGCGCGCACGGTTCGTCTCGGCGCTATGCGTCGCCTGGCCGGACGGGCACATCGAGGAATTTCAGGCCGAGGTCTTGGGCACGCTGGTTTGGCCGCCGCGCGGAGAGAAAGGTTTCGGCTATGACCCGATGTTCCTGCCGGAGGGACACACGCGCACCTTCGGCGAGATGGACAGCGAGGAAAAGCACGGCCTGCCGCCACGCGGCAAAGGCTTGTCGCATCGCGCGCGCGCGTTCCTGAAGCTTGCCGCCGCGTGCCTTAACGACACCAAGTACACCCAATCACCCGCCAATCACCCAATCGAGCAAGGTTGATTCACTTTTCCCCATCTTTCTGCCCCGGCGCGTTTCGCCGGGCGGAGCGGGCGATGGTATTCACGCCTATTTGGCGCGTTGGGGGATTCCAAAGTGCGGGCGTGGAGGATTGTCATCGCGGTGCTGGCGCTCGCGGCGGGCAGTCCGGCATGGGCCTCGGAAGTCCTGTTCCGCCAGGACAGCATCTTCCTGTTCGGCGGCATCCATTCGACCGGCAATCTCGGCCGAAGCCTCAATCCCTTCGCCCGCCACGACGATAGCTATCTCGTAGGCGCAGCCTTTGCGCGGGATTTTTTGCCGCTCGGCACACATATCGTCGTGGGCGGCGAGATCGGCGCGGCGGCGCGGTTCGGCAATCGCGCGTCGGCCGAATTTTGGGGCGGGCCGAACGTGCGGCTGCGTCCACTTCCGATCGGGGAGGCACTGGCAGTCGTGCCGGGCGTTGTCGTCGGATTGAGCGTGGTGACAAAACCGACCGACATCGAGCGGCAGCGGGAAATCGCCCGCAACGGAGATGCGACGTTGCTGTTCTATCTCGCGCCGGAAGTTGCACTCCTGATCAGGCAGTGGCCGAATCTCGAGATCGTATACCGGGTGCATCACCGCTCCGGCTTGTTCGGCACGCTGGGGCGGCTGGAGGAAGGGTCCAACGCCCACGTGCTCGGCGTGCGCTGGCGGATGTGACTGCGCCCCCCTTGTGGGGCGAAAGCAGCGCGCGCCGTGACGGAGGGCGGCAAACCTGCCATATAGCGAGGGTATGGCATCTGAATCGCGTCCCAGCTTCGGCGTCTACGTCCACTGGCCGTTCTGCCAGTCGAAGTGCCCCTATTGCGACTTCAACAGCCACGTGCGCCACGCCGCAATCGACGAGGAGCGCTTCGGCCGCGCTTTCGCGCGCGAGATCGCGACAACCGCCGCACGCATCGGCCCGCGCACAGTCCACACGATCTTTCTTGGCGGCGGCACACCGTCGCTGATGCAGCCTACAACTGTTGGCGGAATCCTCGATGCAATCGCAAAGCACTGGAGCGTCGCGCCGGGCGCCGAGGTGACGCTCGAAGCCAATCCTTCAAGCGTGGAAGCGGCGCGGTTCCGCGGCTATCGAGCGGCGGGCGTAAACCGGGTATCGATCGGCGTGCAGTCGCTCGACGACGCCGCGCTGCGGGCGCTCGGCCGTCTGCATTCGGTCCAAGAGGCGCTCGAGGCGGTCGAGATGGCGCGCGCCACCTTCGAGCGCATGTCCTTCGACCTGATCTACGCGCGGCCCGGGCAAACCGTCGCCGCCTGGAAAGCCGAGTTGCAGCGCGCGCTGGCGCATGCCGGCGAACACCTGTCGCTCTATCAGCTCACCATCGAGCCAGATACCCCGTTCGCGGCGCTGCATGCGAGCGGCAAGCTTGTCATTCCCGACGAGGATGCCGCGCGCGCACTCTACGAGGTGACGCAGGAGCTGTGCGCGGCTGCAGGCCTGCCGGCCTACGAGGTTTCCAACCACGCGCGGCCGGGCGCGGAGTGCCAACACAACCTGATCTACTGGCGCGGCGAGGAATACGCGGGCATCGGGCCGGGCGCGCATGGGCGGCTTGAGATCGACGGGCAGCGCCATGCCACAGCGACCGAGCGGCGGCCGGAGGCATGGCTCGTACAGGTGGAGTCCGTGGGACACGGCCTCGTCACCGACGACATTCTGCTGCGTGAAGAACGGGCCGATGAATACCTGCTGATGGGCCTCCGGCTCACCGAGGGTGTCGATCTTGAACGCTACGCTGCCATTGCCGGACGGCCGCTGGAGCAGGAGCAGATCGACAAACTCGCGGCGCTCGGCTTCGTGGAGACCGATCCGCGCGGGCGCCTGCGCGTGACGCAAGCCGGATTCCCGGTGCTCGATGCGGTGGTGGCGGATCTCGCGGCATGAGACCGCCGATGATCCCTTTTTCGACAGCCGGGCTTCGCTCAGGGCCGCGGATAAAGCGGTAGCCATTCCTGCGCTGGGCGCGTAGTACGGCATGAGAACTCGCTGGCCGAAGGGAGGGAATCAATGCGTATTGTCCGCGCTGTCGTTACCGTCGGCCTGCTGATGCTTCCGGCCCTTGCGCAGGCCGAGCAACCTGCCGCGCCGTTTTGGAATGCGGTGCAGGCCAACTGCAACGCAACTGCCGCAAAGCCCGCAACGGCGCTCGGACAGCGCATCGCGCAGAAGGCGATCGAGGAGTTCGCCCGGTTCGGCGGGCACCGGATCGACTCCAACGGACGGCTGTTCCGTTTCGGCCTCACCGAAGCGGAGCATCAGGAGGAAAACGAGGGCGGCACGCGACCGCCGCGCCTCGACCATCTCGGCTGGTGGCAGGTGATCAAGTATTGGCGCGCGCTGTTCGGCGACGATTACGCCGACAAGCTCGAAGTGCGCGGCTATCGCGATGCCTCCACCGCCACGCGGGACGCGCAGGAGGCCGCGCTCCTGCGCACGAGCGCCGGTGCGCTTCTGCGTGCGGTCGAGGCCGTGTCCGATACGGAAACGCGCGAAATTCTGCGCGAGACAGCGGCGCGTGCAGCCGCCGTTGATACACCGTGGTCCGCCGCTTTCGTCAGCTACGTGGTCAAGCAGGCCGGCGTCGAGCCGAAGGCGTTCCGCTTCGCCAACGCCCACCGCGTCTATATCTACGAGGCCTTTGCGACGAGCGCGGCCGAGCTCAGCGGGACCGGCGGCGACTCCGTCTATCGTGCGTGCCCACTCGCCACCAGACCCCGCATGGGTGATCTGATCTGCCAGCAACGAGAGCCGGCGCTGGCCGCAGCAAGCGACGGAGCCGTGCGCGAGCGCATCCGGCTCGAGCTCAACGCAGGCGGTGGCGCGCGTTCGGTCCGCCGCACCCACTGCGAAGTCGTGGTGCATGTCGATGCGGCGGCGCGCAAGGTCTATACCGTGGGCGGGAACGTCAATCAGGCGGTGAGCGCAAGGAAGCTGAATTTGCGACGCGACATGCGAATTTCGGCCGTGCAAAAAAGCAGATGCGGCGCCGGGCATTGGACTTTGCCGCTACCCGCCGCGGCGGCACCGGCGGCCGCGGGGAGCGGCAAATGCTCACTCAACGACCAAAAATGGTTTGTGCTATTGCAGCTCAGGTGATGCGCGTTTGAGCGGGGGCAAGCAGGCGAGTTTGCCATGATTTCAGCCAAAGGGCGCACCACGATGGGCGGCGGCGTAAACAGCATGGGGGCTTGCTTGCGTTCGGCGTACCGGCTCTCCGCGGCGACGGCGCTGCTTTCGTTTGCGTGCCTGATTTCTCTTGTCGCGGTCGTGCATACGCGCGCGCAGAGCGCATGCGACGATGCCGCCGAGCTTGCCGCGCTGTCTTCCCCGATTGCGCCGTGGCGGGGCGCGCCGCTGCGGGTGGTGTTCGCCGCAGAGAAAGCGCTCGAAGGCGAGCTCATGCTAATTGCGCCCGACGGCAGCGTTGCCGCCAAGTCGCGCGAACGGCGCGGCGGACCTCCCTATTTCTGGCTGGTCGAGGTGGCCTCGCCGGCTCCGGGCAGGTGGCGGGCGCAGCTTGCACGCGACCGCGCGCCGGGAGACTGCAGCACGATCACGCGCGAAATTCCTGTCCGCGCCGACGCGCCGCCGCGGCCGAGCATGCCGGCGGCAAGCGTCTGGCCGTTGCGCGGCACCTGGAACCGCGCAACCGAAAACCTGTTCTCGGCCTGGATCGAGAAGCTGTTCGACGACCCTCTGGACGCGACCCCCTCATGGCCGGCGTTGCACGACGTGCTGCGCGACCGGTCGCGCAATTTCCTGTTCAACCATCTCGGCCTCGGCCAAGACGAGATGGGGATCGTCTACCGTCCGGATTGCGCCGACCTTCCCTACTTCCTACGCGCGTATTTTGCGTTCAAGATGGGACTGCCCTTCGGCTATTCGAACTGCACGCGCGGCGGCGGCGGCAAGCCGCCGCGGTGCCATCAATGGTTCAGCATTCAAGACGCGAATGCCGCCCGCTCCTCCGCGGCTGAGCCGGAGACCGCTGCCGGCAGCCGCCCCACGCGGCGCGCCGGCCTTGCGGCATCGTTCAGCGAATTCCTGCGCACCGTCGCCAATACGGTGCATTCCGGAACTGGGCGAACGCCGGCCGCCGACAACGATACCGACTATTATCCCATCGCGCTCAGGGCAGAGGCGCTGCGTCCGGGCGCCGTTTATGCCGACCCGTACGGGCACATCCTGATGATCACCCGGCGCGTGCCGCAGACCGACGGCGGCGCCGGCATCCTGCTCGCCGTGGACGGGCAACCCGACGGCACCGTGGCGCGCAAACGCTTCTGGCGCGGCAATTTTCTGTTCGCGCAGGATCCCGCGCTCGGCGGGCCGGGCTTCAAGCGCTTCCGGCCGATCGTGCTCGACAAGAGCGGCGCGTTGCGGCGGCTGACCAACGAGGAAATCGCGCGACACCCGCAGTACGGCGATTTCTCGCTCGACCAGACCAAGCTCTCGATCGAGGATTTCTACGACCGCATGGATGACTTGCTGTCGCCGGTGCCGCTCGATCCGATGCGGGCGATGATGGAGGCGATCACCGCGCTCGAAGAGCAGGTGAAGGCGCGGGTGACATCGGTCGAAAACGGACGCAAGTGGCAGAGCAGCGCACGCGGCCCGGCAGCCATGCCGGAGGGAGCGGCGATCTTCGAGACCACCGGGCCATGGGAGGATTTTTCCACGCCGTCGCGGGACCTGCGGCTGTTGATCGCCATCGACGTGGTGCGCGGCTTTCCGGACCGCGTCGCACGCCGGCCGGAGCGGTACGCCATGCCGCCGGGCAGGAGCGTTACCGAGGTGAAGGCCGAACTGCAGAACATGCTCGGTTCGGAGCTGGCGGCGCGCAAGTTTTCCTATACGCGCAGCGACGGCTCACCGTGGACGCTCACCATCAAAGATGTCGTCGAGCGCGCATCGTTGCTGGAGATGGCCTACAACCCCAACGACTGCGTCGAAATCAGATGGGGCGCATCGGAGAACAGCGAGGAGGCCTCCACCTGCAAGCGCTTTGCCCCTGCCGCACAGCGCGCCAAGATGGTGAAATACCGCCCCTGGTTCCACGAGCGGCGCCGCCCGCCGCGGCCTTGAGCCCCGCTCACCGCGTCACGGGCGCGGCGAAGGCGCGCGGGGCGGGGCTGATGATTTCGCCGCCGGTCGCGGTCACGCGCATCACCGCGAGGCCGCGTTCGTTGGTGCCGTCGGGACGGAAGCGGAAAATGCCGTCGACGCCGGCAAAGCCGGCGCTCGAGGTCAACACTTCGGGCGCAAAGCGGCGCTCGCCCTGCGTCTTGGCGAGCGCGATCACGAGCGTCACGGCGTCGTAAGCGAGCGTCGCCGCGCGCGCGGGATCCTGGCCAAAGCGGTTGCGATAGCGGCCGGAGAAGTTGCGGAAACCGGTCGCGTCGGGGGCGGCGTACCAACCGCCCTGCAGTTGCGGATTGCTGAAGATGCGCGGGTCGTCCCACAGGCCGGTGCCCAGGAGCTGGAGGCGCTTGAGGTTGACGCCATTCGCGACCAGCGCCTGCACCACGCCCGGCACCACGTCGCTGCCGTCGGGAATGAATACGGCGTCGACGCGGCTTGCGGCCTGCGCCACCGGTCGGACCGCGGTCGGCAGCCGCGCAGAATCCTGCGGGTAACGCTCCAGCGCAACAATGCGCCCGCCGCGGCGCGGCACCATCTGGCGGAATGCCGCCTCGACCACCGTGCCATAGGCGTTGTCGGGCAAAAGCGCGGCGAACGAACGCTTGCCATTGGTCACCGCAAAGGAAACGATGCGCTCAACGTCGGACTCGGGCAGAAAGCTCAACAGATAGACGCCGCTTGAGGCCACATTGGTGTCGGTAGAAAAGGCGATCACCGGAACACCCTTCGCACGCGCAAGATTCGCGACGCCGCCGACCGAATGACCGAACAGGGGCCCGAGAATGATCTCGACGCCTTCGTCAAGCAATTGCTGGGCGGCATTCTGGGAACCCTGCGCGGTGCCGCCGTCATCTCTGATGAGCAGCCGAATGTTTTGTCCGTCGCGCTCGGCGACCGCCATCTCGGCCGCATTGCGCAGCGACTGCGCGGCAACCCCGGCATTGCCCGAGGCAGAAAGCGGAAGCAGCAATCCCACCTTGATCGGGCCGCTACCGATCTCGGCCGAGGAGCCGGACGTCGGTCGCTCGCCGGGCGGCTGTTCGCCGAACAGGCCGCCAAGGCCCACCCGGTCGCCCGTACAAGCCGACAACAAGGCTACCGCGGCAATGCAGGCGGTCGTCAGCCACGTTCGACACGGACGCACGAAGGACAATTTGAACGCCCCCGGCATGGCGATTCCTCAATGGCGCTTGAAGCGGGCGCCGGCGGCCAGTCGATTTGGACAATCTGGCATATTGTCGGCGAATGGTTAAGCAAATGAAAAGGATAACAAATTGCCGGCCGGCGATGACGCACGGCGGGGCGGCCGATAGAGTGCACGGAATGCGGGAAGGTCGGACAGCAGAGCGCGCAAAACGCGGCTTGCGGACCGGGCGGGGGTTCGCCCTTGACGGCCGGACAGTGGAGGCGCCGCCGCTTCCCGGCGGGCTTTATCTTGTCGCAACTCCGATCGGGAACCTGCGCGACATCACGCTGCGCGCCCTCGAAACGCTTGCCGCCGCCGACGTGATCGCCTGCGAAGACACCCGCGTGACGCGCAAACTGCTCGAGCGCTATGGGATCACAACGCCGCTGACCCCCTACCACGAGCACAACGCCGAGACGGCCCGACCCAAGATCTTAGCCCGGCTTGCCGCTGGAGACGCCGTCGCGCTGGTGTCGGATGCGGGCACTCCCCTCGTCTCCGATCCCGGCTTCAAGCTCGTGCGGGCGGCGCGCGAGGCCGGCTACCACGTGACGGCACTGCCGGGAGCTTCGGCGGTGCTCGCAGCGCTCTCGCTCGCCGGCATGCCGACGGACCGGTTTTTCTTCGAGGGATTTCTGCCGACCAAAGAGGGGCAGCGGCGCACGCGTATCGCCGAACTTGCGGGCATACCCGCAACGCTCGTGCTGTTCGAAACCGGGCCGCGCCTGGCCCGGACGCTGGCCGATCTTGCTGCCGGACTTGGTGGGCGCGAAGCGGCGATCTGCCGGGAGCTGACCAAGCTGCACGAAGAAGTGACGCGCGGCGATCTGGCTGCGCTCGCTCGCGCCTACACCCACTGCACGCCGCGTGGTGAGATCGTCATCGTGATTGCGCCGCCGGCACGCGGAGCCGAGCAGTTCGACGCCGGCGCGCTCGATGCTATGCTGCGACGCGCGCTCGCGAGCGCCTCAGTGAAGGATGCCGTGAGCGAGGTGGCGGCCATCACCGGGCGGTCAAAGCGGGAAATCTATCAACGCGCGCTTGCGCTGAAGGAATGAGCCATGAGGGTGCGCCGCATCGAGGGGCAGGTTCCGCGCCGCAACGCGCCGCAGCCGGAGCGGGCGGCGGCGTTTCGCCTCGGCGTTTCGGCGGAAAGCCGCGCCGCCACCTATCTGATGGCGAAGGGCTATCGCATCGTGGCGCGGCGGTGGAAGAGCTCGGTGGGCGAAGTCGACATCATCGCGCGGCGCGGGCGAACGCTGGTGTTCGTGGAGGTGAAGGCCCGCGAGAGACTCGACGACGCGGCCGAATGCTTTACCACGCGGCAGCAGCGCCGGATTGCCGCGGCGGCGGCGGCATGGCTTGCGGAACACCCGGAGGATGCGGAATGCGACATCCGATTCGATGCGGTGCTGGTAACGCCCGGCCGGCTGCCGCGGCACATTCCGGCGGCGTTCGAGTCGGAGATTTGAGATCCCGTTTGCTTAAGGTGTTGATCGCGGCATTTGGCTGTTTCCTCTTGCGCGCGGACCTGCCAAGAAACCAATGATGACACTCAACGTCGCGGTGCAGATGGACCCCATCGAGCGGATCAATATCCGCGGCGATTCCACCTTTGCACTGCTGCTGGAAGCGCAGGCGCGCAAACACGCGATCAGCTACTACACCCCCGACCGGCTGGCGCTGCATGGGGCGAAGCTGTTCGCCACCGTGCGGCCGCTCAAGGTGCGCGACGTGGAGGGTGATCATTTCACCCTCGGCGAGGCCAAGCGCATGGACCTATCCGCCTTCGACGTGGTGCTGATGCGGCAGGATCCGCCGTTCGATCTCGCGTACATCACTGCCACGCACCTCCTCGAACGAATCCACCCGAAAACGCTCGTGATCAACGACCCGGCGCAGGTGCGCAACGCGCCGGAAAAAATGTTTGTGATGGAATTCGCCGAGCTGATGCCGCCGACGCTGATCACCCGCGACCTGGAAGAGATCAAAGCGTTCCGCAAGCAGCACGGCGACATCGTCATGAAGCCCTTGTACGGCAAGGGCGGCGAGGCGGTGTTCCACGTCGGTGCCAAGGACCTCAACTTCGGCTCGCTCTACGACATGTTCGCCACAACGTTCCGCGAGGCCTGGGTGGTGCAAAAATTTCTCCCGGCGGTGAAGGACGGCGACAAGCGCATCATCCTGGTGGACGGTGAATTCGCGGGCGCCGTGAACCGTATCCCGGCGGCGGACGACCTGCGCTCCAATATGGTGCGCGGCGGCGTGCCGACCGCGACCGAGCTCACCGCACGCGAGCGCGAAATCTGCAAGGCGCTCGGGCCGAAACTGCGCGAGCGCGGGCTTCTCTTTGTCGGCATCGACGTGATCGACGGGTATCTCACCGAGATCAACGTCACCTCCCCGACCGGCATCCGCGCCATCAAGAGCCTCGGCGGGCCGGACGTGGCGGCGCTGATCTGGGACCGGATCGAGAAGATGAGGGCGTGACGCGCCTCGGCCGCTGGCCGAGAAGGGCGGCCGTCCCTCCCCCACGCCTCGGCCAATGCCCGTGAATGCCGGGGGCTTCCCGCTCGAGTGTTCATGAAATGTTCTTGCCAGGCGGCGTTCGCTCCGCTAGCCTTCCCGTGGCGGGGGGAGGCCCATGGTCCAGCACGTCGCAACAGTGGCGTTCGAAGGAATCGAGGCGCGCGCGGTCGACGTGCAAGTGCAGGTCGCGCCGGGGCTACCGGCCTTCAACATCGTCGGCCTGCCCGATAAGGCGGTATCAGAAGCCAAGGAGCGCGTGCGGGCGGCGCTGATTGCCTCCGGCCTTGCGCTGCCGGCGCGGCGCATCACCGTTAATCTCGCGCCTGCCGATCTTCCCAAAGAGGGAAGTCATTACGACCTGCCGATCGCGCTCGGCCTGATGGCGGCGATCGGCGCGATCCCGCACGACGCCGTGTCGGGCTTCACTGTGCTGGGCGAGCTTGCGCTCGACGGCTCGATCGCGCCGGTGGCGGGCGTACTCCCGGCGGCGATCGGGGCCAACGCGCGCGGCGAAGGTTTGATCTGTCCGGCGGCGTGTGGAGCGGAGGCGGCGTGGGCGAGCCCGGAGATGGAGATCGTCGCGGCAAGCTCGCTCATCCAGCTCGCCAACCATTTCAAGGGCACGCAGGTGCTGGTGCGGCCGAAACCTGGCATCCGCGAGGTTACCGGGGCCGCGCTCGATCTTGCCGACATCAAAGGACAGGAAAGCGCCAAGCGGGCGCTCGAGATCGCGGCCGCCGGCGGCCATAACCTGTTGATGATCGGGCCGCCCGGCGCAGGAAAGTCGATGCTAGCGGCGCGGCTGCCGACCATCCTGCCGCCGCTGTCGCCGGCGGAGCTGCTGGAAGTCTCCATGATCGCCTCGGTGGCGGGCGAAATCGCCGACGGCGCGCTCACCAACCGCCGACCGTTCCGGGCACCGCACCATTCGGCGTCGATGCCGGCGCTGGTCGGCGGGGGGTTGCGCGCGCGGCCGGGCGAAGTGTCGCTTGCGCATAATGGCGTGCTGTTCCTCGACGAGTTGCTCGAGTTCGAAGCGCGCGTGCTCGACGCGCTGCGCCAGCCGCTTGAAACCGGCGAGGTTTCGATCGCGCGCGCAAACCATCGCGTCACCTATCCGGCCCGCTTCATGCTGGTCGCGGCAATGAACCCTTGCCGCTGCGGCCGCGCCAACGATGCCGGCTTCGTCTGCCGACGCGGGCCCAATGCCCGCTGCGCCGCAGAATATCAAGCGCGCATCTCCGGCCCGCTGCTCGATCGCATCGACCTGACCATCGAGGTGCCCGCGGTGACCGCCGCTGACCTGATCCTGCCGCCGCCCGCGGAGGGCAGCCGCGAGGTCGCAGAGCGGGTGGCGCGCGCCCGCGCTCTGCAGGCGGAACGTTATGCGGCGCTCGGCCTCTCCGAGGTGCGCACTAACGCCATGGTCAATGGGCCGGTGCTGGAAGAGGTGGCGCGGCCGGATGCCTCCGGGCTCATGCTGTTGCGCGACGCCGCAGACGCCATGCGGCTCTCGGCGCGCGGCTATCACCGCGTGCTGCGGGTGGCGCGTACGCTTGCCGACCTCGACGGCGCCGAGCGGGTCGGGCGCGTGCATCTTGCCGAAGCGCTGTCGTATCGCGCGTGCGTGGACGAGATTCGTCGCGCGGCTTGATGCGCGCGGCGCGCGACAAGCGAAAGTCGGCGACCAGCAACTACTGCGAGCACTTCTGGTCAATGTAGGTCCAGGAGATGTTGTCGAGCACAATCCCCTGCATGCAATAGCTCGCCTTCTTTGTCTTGGTGCCGGTCAAGCGGATGGCGCGCTGGCCAACGTTCGGCCGCAGGCGCGCGCCAGTAATGTTGTAAGTGACGTTATCGTCGCCGCGGATCATCAGGCACCGCGGTTCCACGCCCGGTACCGGGCAGCCCACCACCGTGACTTTCTGTGCATGGGCGGCAAAACCGCTGCACAACATCAACACAAGCGCGAATAGAGGCGTTGCAGCTTTCATCGCATGCCCTCCGGGCGTCCCTGCAAAGCGCAACCCGATGGCAAAGTCATGGTCTTCCAGTGCGCTCCAGGAATTGACCGGGGCGCCAACCGGCGCGCAGAGTGCGCCGGCGCGGTCTTCCCCGTCGCCTTGATGGCGTTCCCTGCAATTTGACCGTTTTCATTAGGCCGCCGTCAACCGTGCGCGCAGGCCGGGGGCGCGGAAAAGAAGAATTACAGAAATTTTCCGCATAGCTTGCAAGGCATGTGCGCGCTTACACCGGCGCGCGAGAAGCACGGGGATCGGCAGCCATGCAGGGGCGGCCAAAGGGCACGGGCAGGCTTTCCCATTACGCACGAAGGAGCAGTCGATTCGCGTTCCGCGCTGCGCAGTGGATGTTCCTAGGCCTCGGCGTAGCCGCGGTATCGAGCCTGCTGTTCGTCCATCTCTACAGCGTGAACGAGTCGATCTACGACCCCTTTGCATTTGCCGTCGGCGTGAGCGGATTGTTCGCGGCGGCCTGCGGCGTTATTGCGCTCCTGATCGTCGCCAACCGCCGGCTGCGCGCCGCACTCCTGCGCAGCGAAGCGCGCTGCGAGCAGCTTGCAGACCAGAATTGGGAATTGCAGGAGGCCGAAGAGCGCGCGAAGAACCTTTTGGAAACCCAGGGCGACCTGATCGTGCGCCGGGATTCGAGCGGCCGTATCACCTACGCCAACGACGCGTTCTGCGCACTTGCCGGCCAGCCGCGCGCGGCGCTCCTCGGCACAACCGCGACGCTCGAAGTGCTTGAACAAGGCCGAACCACGCCGCTCCCGGACGGTTCGCGCCTGCACGATCAGAAGGTCATGACCGCCTCGGGACCGCGCTGGCTCGCCTGGCGCGAGGTTGTGGTGCGGGTGGACGCCAATGATTGCACCGAAGTGCAGAGCGTCGGGCGCGATATCACCGAGCGGGTCGAGGTGGAGCGCGCGCTCAGAGTGGCGCGCGACGCTGCCGAAGCAGCGAACCGCGCGAAATCCCGGTTCCTTGCCATGGTCAGCCACGAAATCCGTACGCCGCTCAACGGTATCCTGGGCATGACCGAGCTGCTCCTGGACACCCCATTGACGCCGGAGCAGACAAACTATGTGCGGGCCGCCAAGAAATCGGGCGACACGCTGCTCGCGCTGATCGAGGATATTCTCGACTTCTCCAAGATTGAGGCGGGCAAGCTGGAGCTCGTCGTGCACCCGTTCAACTTGGGCCTGCTCGTAGAGGACGTCATCGAGCTGTTGGCGCCGCGGGCGCACGAAAAGGGATTGGAAATCGCCTGCGACTTGGACGAGCGGTTGCCGGCCTGCGTTATGGGCGATCCAGTCCGGCTGCGCCAAGTGCTGCTCAACCTCGCCGGTAATGCCATCAAGTTCACGGAAAGCGGCGGCGTGAGCGTCGTGGTCGAGCCGGGCGCGCAGCCGGAGGAAATCGTGTTCCTGGTACGCGACACCGGCATCGGAATCACGCCCGAGCAGCAGGCGAGGATCTTTTTGGAATTCGAGCAGGCGGACGGCAGCACCACCCGCAGGTTCGGCGGTACCGGACTAGGGCTTGCCATCTCCCGGCGCATCGTGGATCGCATGGGAGGAAGCATCGGGGTTGAGAGCGTACCCGGAGAAGGCGCCGCCTTTCGCGTCGTGCTGCGGCTGCATGCTGCAGACGCCGACCAAGCGACGTTCGTGGCGCCGCGGCTCGCGGGATATAACATCCTCATCGCCGCGCCGCCCTCGGTCGCGGCATCGTTGTTGGCGCGGCGCCTAGTGCGCTGGGGTGCAAGCGTCGTGGTCGCCCCGGAGCAGGTCGCGGGAGCCGCGCTCGGCGAACGCGCCTGGAGTGCGGTAATCGTGGATCATGCGCTCGGCGCTGCCGCGGCCGCAGCTATTGCACGACAGATCGGCGGGAAGGTCGCGCGACGCATCATCCTCATCACACCGGGCGAGCGTTCGGCACTTGCCGCCCTCAGGGAGGCCGGGTTCAGCGGTTATCTGGTGAAGCCGGTCCGCGCCGCATCGCTCAAGGCCCAACTCCTTTCGACCGGCCTGGCAGAGGCAACCGTCGAGGCCGCCGCGCCGAGCCGGCAGGATGACGCGGGAGCTGCCGCCGCGCACAAGGGCATCAAGGTTCTGATTGCCGAAGACAACGAGATCAATGCGCTCCTCACCCGGTCCATCCTGACCAAGCTCGGCCATTGGCCCACTGTCGCGGCCAGCGGCACAGCGGCGCTGGAAGCCTGGAACGCGGCGCGTAGCGCGGGCACCCCGTTCGATCTGGTGCTCCTGGATCTCCACATGCCCGGGATCGACGGCCTGGAGGTGGTCCGGCGAATGCGGGCCGCCGAAGCCGAGACGAATCATCGCACCCCCATCTTTGCGCTGACCGCCAATGCCTTTGCCGACGATCGCGAGGCCTGCCGCAACGCCGGAATGGACGGCTTTCTCGTCAAGCCGCTCGACCGCCAGCAGCTTGTTGCGGTGCTCAATGCGGTTTCAACAGCCGGGCAACTCGCCGCCTGAATTGCGCCGCGCGCCCATTGTCATAATTTCGCAAGAGGCCCATGCTTTGGAGGCGCCCGTGTATGGGTCGCGTACGCGTGATTCGCGCGTCGGCTCCTTCAAGGATAACGGCCGCATTACAGGGACGATCCGTGCATAGCCGCACTATTTCACCTCGGCGCTTGCTTGGGGGGTTTTGGCCTGCGCCTCGGGCCGGGCTGCTGCCAACCCTCCGCGCTTACAGCGGCCGCGTCATTCACAAGCGGCGACGGTGGGACCCGCCGGAGACGCTCGCTTGGCTCAATTCGCTCGAAGTGAGGTTGGCGCAGCGCGCGGCCGAGGTGCGGCGCGCGCAGAAACTGCGCTACCGCGTGTTCTACAAGGAAGGCCATGCGATCGCCGACGCCACGACCAAGCTCGCGCGGCGCGACGTCGACGCGTTCGATCCGCTATGCGACCATCTCCTGGTCATGGACCACGCGGTGCAGGCCCGCCGGCTGCGCCGGATGCCGGCGGTGGTCGGCACCTACCGCCTGCTGCGGCACGAGGTGGCCGAACGACACGGCGGCTTCTACAGCGAGAGCGAATTTGACATTCGCGCGCTGATCGCCCGCCATCCCAACCTGAAGTTCCTCGAGCTCGGGCGCTCCTGCGTGCTCGCCCCGTACCGCAACAAGCGAACGCTGGAGCTCTTGTGGCAGGGCATTGCTTATTACGTGAAGCGGTATCGACCTGATGTGATGATCGGCTGCGCGAGCCTGGAAGGCATCGATCCCGACCGCCTGCAATTGCCGCTGTCCTACCTGCCCCACTTCGCGCGCGCGCCGGAGCCGTGGCGCACCTCGGCATTGCCGCACCGCTACGTGGAGATGAACCGGCTGCCGAAGGAGGCTATCGACCCGAAGGCGGCGCTGCGCGCCTTGCCGCCGCTGATCAAAGGCTACCTGCGGCTCGGGGCCTATATCGGCGACGGCGCGGTGATCGACTATCAGTTCGGTACCACCGATGTGTTGATCATCCTGCCCGTGGAGGCGATCAACCCGCGCTATGTCGCGCATTTTCTGCCCGACGGGCTGCAGCGGGCGGCGTGATCTCACAGACGACGAAGCGCAACCTCCTCGATCAGGTGGCTCTCGCCCTTCTTCAGAATCAGGTCGGCACGCTGCCGGGTGGGCAGGATGTTCTCGTGCAGATTGACCAGATTGATGCGCGTCCAGATCGCGGTTGCCGTGGCAATGGCGTCCTTGTCGGACAGCCGCGAATAGCGGTGGAAATAGGACTTGGGATCGGCAAATGCGGTGTGCCGCAGGGCGAGGAACCGCTCGACGTACCACTTCCTGAGCACCTCCTCGTCGGCGTCGAGATAGACGGAGAAATCGAAGAAATCGGAAACGAAGGGAATGGCCTTGCCGCCCTTGGGCAATCGGCCGGTCTGCAGCACGTTGAGCCCCTCCACGATCAGAATATCGGGACGATCGATCTCCACGTATTGGTTCGGCACCACATCGTAGGTCAGATGCGAATAAACCGGCGCCCGCACCGGACTGCGTCCCGCCTTGATATCGGTGAGGAAGCGCAGCAGCGCCGGCAGGTCGTAGCTCTCGGGAAATCCCTTCTTCTCCATCAGGTTCTCGCGCTCGAGCACCGCGTTCGGGAACAAGAACCCGTCGGTGGTCACGAGATCGACCTTGGGCACGTTCGGCCAGCGCGTCAGCAACGCCTTCAGCACGCGCGCGGTGGTGGACTTGCCCACCGCCACCGAGCCGGCAACCCCGATGATGTAAGGCATCTTGGCGTCCTCGGTGCCGAGAAAACGCTGCTGCGCCCGGTGCAGACGCTGGGTGGCCGCGACGTACATGGACAGAAGCCGCGAAAGCGGCAGATAGATCTCCTCGACTTCCGCTATGTCCAGCCGATCATGCAGCGAGCGAAGTTCGGAAATCTCGCTCGCCGTGAGCGTCATCGGCGTGTCTTCGCGCAGCGCCGCCCATTCCGCACGGGTGTAGATGCGGTAGGGGGACAGCCCGTCGTCGATGCGCTGTTCCATGGCGCGATGCCGGACGCCTATACGTGCGAAGCTTTGGTGTTCTGTTCGGGCCGAGGCTTACTGCGGCGTTCCCAAAGTGCCGCCTCGACTTCCTCCAGCGCAATGCCGCGCGCGTGGAGAAGCACCAAAAGGTGGTACAGTAGATCGGCGCTTTCCGCGATCAGCCGGGCACGATCCTCGGCGACGGCCGCAAGCACGGTTTCAAGCGATTCTTCACCTAGTTTCCTGGCACAATGGGCGACACCGCGGTCGAGCAGGGTGCGGGTGTAGGACTCATCCGCGCTCGCCGTGGCACGTTCCCTGATGCGCTCCTCCAGATCGTTAAGGGTGAGCCTGTTCATGGCGGCGTCCTCGGCGCGGCTCCCATAGCACCTCTTCCCGCCGCAGGGGAGAAAAAGTTAGGGGTCGAGCCGCACCGGCAAGCCCGCGCGCGCCATATACTGCTTGGCTTCGCGCACGCTGTATTCGCCGAAGTGGAAAATGGAGGCCGCCAGCACCGCCGAGGCGTGGCCGTCACGCACGCCTTCCACAAGATGTTCAAGGGTGCCGACCCCGCCGGAGGCGATCACCGGCACCGAGACCGCATCCGCCACGGCGCGGGTCAACGCGATGTCGAAGCCCGCGCGGGTTCCGTCGCGGTCCATGGAGGTGAGCAGGATTTCGCCGGCGCCGAGCGCCACAACCTCCTTGGCGTATTCAACGGCGTCGAGCCCGGTGGCGTTGCGGCCGCCATGGGTGAAGATTTCCCAGCGATCGGCCGCGCCCGGCTTCGATACCTTCTTCGCATCGATGGCCACCACGATGCACTGATCGCCGAACTTCCTTGCCGCCTCGCCGACGAAAGCGCGGCGCGCCACGGCAGCCGTGTTGATGGATACCTTGTCGGCGCCGGAGGCGAGCAGTCTCTGAATGTCCTCGATGGTGCGCACCCCGCCGCCCACGGTGAGCGGCATGAAACAGGCCTCCGCAGTGCGGCGCACCACATCGAAGATGATGTCGCGGTTCTCATGGCTTGCGGTGATGTCGAGGAAACAGAGCTCGTCGGCGCCGGCGGCGTCATAGGCCATCGCCGCCGCCACAGGATCGCCGGCATCGCGCAGGTTCACAAACCTGACGCCCTTGACCACGCGGCCGTCCTTCACGTCGAGGCAGGGTATGACGCGAACCTTGAACATGGGTATATTTGCTTCAAACTCTGGCGTGCAAACTTGTCTCCCAATGGCGCGAATCCGTCCTGACGATGCAGAAATCAGTGATATCTATCTCGATGAGACAAGCCAAAACAATCATGAATATTTGATTCTTGGCGGCTTGATAATTCACAAAGCCTGCGTGCCCACCTTCGATGAGCTCATTAGAAGAAAGCGACAACCCGAGCTGCCTTTCGGCGAAATGAAATGGGAGAAAGTTTCACGATCAAAACTGTCGGCATATATGCGGGTCGTCGATGCGTTTTTCGACGGTCATCCGGATTGCCATCCGTTGGATCTCCATACTGTTGTCATTCATATGCCGGAGGTCAGAGACGGCATTTACAATGCAGGATCGAGAGACGTGGGGTTCAACAAGGATGTTTATCAGCTTTGCATGAAATTCGGACGCCTCTACCGTGATCGGCTCTTTCACGTCTATCCAGACCATCGCGAAACCAAGAGCTCGTTGGAGGATCTACGCCTAATTCTCAATCGCGGCATGCGGAAGCGAGGAGACCCCCGGGAGTGGCCTTTCCGGCGCATCCATTTTCAGGATTCGAAACGGATTTATGCCCTTCAGATTGTCGATGTTCTGATTGGTGCCCTGGCCTATCGGTTAAACAGGCATCATCTGAAAGATGGGGCGTCGCCGATCAAGGTCCAGCTTTCCCAACACATTCTTGATCGCGCAAACATCCGGGATGTTTATCGCGATACCCCAGTCGGAGGAAAATTTACAATTTGGCACCGTCGACTGCGATAACGCGTCTCGCAGCCCTAGGCGTTTCCGCCACCGTCTTGGACGGGTCCGCCACCTTTGGTGGCGGCTTCGGACTGCGAGAGATAACTATATATGTGATGACGGCCCCGATTTGTCAAGAATTGCATTGTGAATCAATAACTTCTGCTTAACCGATTCGTCCTGCTCAAGAATCCCTCGCGCGCGCGGCGCGGATCAGTTGCAAGGCGGCCGCGGCGTTGAGCCGGCCGTCGTAGAGCGCACGGCCGGCGATGGCCCCGGCGAGCTTTTTCGCGCGGGGCTCAAGCAAGCGGCGGACGTCCTCAATCGAGGCAAGGCCGCCGGAAGCGATCACCGGAACGGTTACGGCGTCGGCGAGCGCGATCGCGGCGTCGAGGTTGAGACCCTGCAGCATGCCGTCGCGCGCAACGTCGGTATAGATGATGGCCGAAACGCCCACATCCTCGAAGCGCTTGGCGAGTTCGAGCACGGACAGCTCCGCCGTGCGCGCCCAACCTTCGACGGCGACCTTGCCGTCGCGTGCGTCAAGCCCCACCGCCACGCGCCCCGGATAATCGCGCGCGGCCTGCTTGACGAACGGCGGATCGCGCACCGCCGCGGTGCCGATAATCACACGGGTGACGCCCTTCTCAAGCCAGGCCTCCACCGTCGCGGTGTCGCGGATGCCGCCGCCAAGCTGTACCGGAATGGCGACGGCCTCAAGGATGCGGTCGACCGCGGCGGCGTTCACGGGCTTGCCGGCAAACGCGCCGTCGAGATCGACGAGGTGCAGATATTCGAACCCTTGCAACTCAAACAAATGGGCCTGCGCCGCCGGGTCGCGGTTGAACACGGTCGCGCGCGCGGGATCGCCCTGCTCCAGCCGCACGCAGACGCCGTCCTTGAGATCAATGGCGGGAAATAGGATCACGAAAGTCTTGTCTTTTCGCCCAACGCATCACGGCTTCCATTTGAGGAAATTCGCGATCAGCGCAAGGCCCAGCCGTTGGCTTTTCTCCGGATGGAACTGCGTTCCGGCGGCGGTGCCGTGCGCAACCATCGCCGTGATCGGCCCGCCATAATCGGCCTCGGCGACGAGGTCGGCGGGGTCGGCAACTTTCAGCTCATAGGAGTGCACGAAATAGGCGTGCAGGCCATGCGGCCCGGTGGGAATGCCGGCAAGCAGCGGGTGCGCCTTGCGCGCGTCCAGCGTGTTCCAGCCCATGTGCGGGATCTTCAACGAAGGATCCTTGGGTGCGATCCGATCCACCTCGCCGCGGATCCAGCCGAGGCCTTCGGTGACTTGGTATTCCCGGCCCCGCTCGGCCATCAGTTGCATGCCGACGCAGATGCCAAGAAATGGCCGCGCCCTCTCGCGCACCGCCTCGTTGAGCGCGGCGATCATGCCGGGGATGGCATCGAGGCCGCGACGGCAGTCGGCAAAGGCGCCGACGCCCGGGAGCACGACGCGCTCGGCACGGCGCACGGAATCCGGATCGCGGGTCACGAGAACCGGCTGAGCCCGGCCGCTCTCGCGTGCGGCGCGCTCGAACGCCTTGGCCGCCGAGTGCAAATTGCCTGAGCCGTAATCGACGATGGCGACGCTCATTGACGCGATTGCGGTTCGGGGAACAGGCCGACGATGTCGCTGGAAGCCGGCGCAGACCCGGCCGGCGGGGGCGATGCCGGCGGCGGAGAGTCCCGTACGGCCTCCCATGCCGCCTGCCTGAGCCAGGAATCGAAGAACCGGCGCTCGGCTGCCTCGCGGTCCGGCGCGCTGACAACGCCAAGCTGGCTCCAACGGCGTCGATTCAGCGTCCAGCGTCGGAGGGTCGCGGCCTCAAAGCCGATCAGTAATGAAAACAGCAACCCGACCACCGTGTGCACCGTCGGCGTGGCCCCGGTCAGCCGCAAGGCGATCTGCAGCACAATCAGCACGAGGACATACAGCGCCAGCACGAGCCACAGCCGACGCCAGATCATCCAGAGCGGTGTCAGCAGGAAGGCCCAGAAGTGGAAGCCGTCTCGCACAAAGACGAACCGCTCGGGGTCGGGCGTGAACCCCGGCTTCGTAGGCGGTGCATGAACTGTATAGATCGGCATTTCCTACTCCGCTCGCGCTGCGGG
>FWPU01002271.1_pt1 | contig 20759 bp, 19 predicted proteins | sample 2228361 | NCBI WGS metagenome assembly FWPU01 (sample SAMEA103939777, study PRJEB20133) | metagenome
CCCAAGGTGGGAGCCGGATGCGGTAATGCCGCACGTCCGGATCTGTGGAGGGGGGCAGGGGCAACCCTGCTCCCTACTCCGTTAGGCGCGGCACGCGGTTCGCTCGTGCTATCGCAAGCCACAGTGACGTTGCGCACCGAGAGGAGGCGGCCGGGAATGGACCTTCGTCAGGCAATTGTGACCGTCGTGAGCGGGGCCTTGCTGGTACTCGCCGTCGCAGCCGGGGCGCAGGAGCACCCGCCCGCGCTCGGCCACGCGGCGCCGCCGCGCCCCGATGGGACGCCGGGTGCGGAGACGCCCGGCGCGACGCCCGGCACGTCGCGCACCCCGCCGCCGGCCGCGGTCGAGGGCATGATCGAGCGCGGCGCCTACCTGGTGAAGATCGCCGGCTGCAAGGACTGCCACACGCCGAGCCGCCAGGGCCCGGACGGTCCCGAGCCCGACCCGACGCGCCTCCTCTCCGGCCATCCGCAGGACCTCCGCCTGCCGCCGCCGCCCGCCTCGTCGGAGGCCTGGCCGACCAGCATCTCGGCGAGCAACACCGCCTTCGCCGGATCGTGGGGCGTCGTGTACGCGACCAACCTGACGCCGCACCGTGAGACTGGCATCGGCTCGTGGACCGAAGAGCTCTTCCTCGAGACGATGCGCACCGGCCGGCACGGCGGCAGCGGGCGGGAGCTCCTGCCGCCGATGCCGTGGCGAAACGTGGCGGTCCTCACGGACGACGACCTGAGCTCGATCTTTCGCTACTTGACGAGCGTGCCGCCGGTCGAGAACCGGGTGCCCGAGCCGGTCCCCGCGACGACGCCGGGGGCGCGGCTCGCCGCCGAGCGGTAGGGCGCGACGGGCCGCCGGCCCGGAGCTCCCTCCGCTGCGGCTCCGGTGAGGCGGCCGGGCGCGTTTTCCGGCCCCGCCGGGCCGTGCCTGCGTGCTAGGCTCGTCCGGATCTCCGCGAGGTGCACGCCCTGCAGCCCGAAGACCTGATCCTGGCCGGCATGGCTCTGTCGACCACGCTGTTCGCCGCCGGCGCGGCGCTCGCGCTCGCGCGCTGGCGGCGGCGCGGCGAGGCGGCCGGCGTCGGGGTCAAGCTCGCGTTCAGCGCGGCGCTTCTTCTCTGCCTCGCGTCCGGGGCGGCGCTCGCCGCGGAGTCCTACTTCCGCTTCGCCTACGACGCGACCGACTCGTTCGCGCTCACCAAGACGACGCTTCGCTGGTTCGACCGGCACTACCGGAGCAACGCGTGGCAGGTGCGCGACGACGTCGAGTACACCGTCGTCAAGCAGGACGGGCGGAGGCGGATCACCTTCCTCGGCGACTCGTTCACCGCCGGGCACGGCGTCGCGGACGTGCAAGACCGGTTCGCGAACCTGCTCCGCGCGGCGCACCCCGAGTGGGAGGTGCACGTGCTCGCGCGCAACGGGCTCGACACCGCGACCGAGGTCCGCTTCTTCGAGGCGGCGCTCGCACGCGGCTACCAGACGGACGACCTGGTCCTCGTCTACTGCCTGAACGACATCGCGGAGATCGTCCCCGAGTGGCAGGCGACGGTGCAGCGCATCTACCGCAGCGCGGCTGCGATGAGTTTTCTGGTCGAGCACAGCTACGCCGCGAACCAGCTCTACTTCCGCCTGTTCCGCGCCCGCGACCGCGAGGTGGCGGACTACTTCGGCGTGCTGGCCGACGCGTACCGGGGGGCGGCGTGGGACGAGCAGGCGCGCCTTCTCACGCGGCTGCGCGACGTGACGCGGCGGGCCGGCATCCGCCTCTGGGTCGTGACCTTCCCCTTCCTGCACGCGCTCGGCGAGGATTACTCGTTCGCCGAGGCGCACGAGCGGCTCGACCGGCTGTGGCGCTCGCTCCGCGTGCCGCACCTCGACCTCTGGCCGGTCTTCGGCTCGATGACGCCGCAGGAGCTCGTCGTGAGCTCGGTCGACGCGCACCCGAACGAGCGGGCGCACGCGCTCGCGGCCAAGGCGATCGAGCCGTTTCTTCTCCAGGACGCGCGGCTTGATGCGGAGCGCGCGACGGCCGAGGCGTCTTCCTAGGACGAAGGCCCGAACTTCGCTCTGACGCGGCGCAACCCCGTATCTTTCGCTTTGCGGAGTTTTGCGCTACAAGGCGGGAACCGGCGAGGGGTCGGGGCCGCCCGAGCGGGCAGAGGCGGCGGGGAGGAGGAGACATGACGGCAGCGCAGCTTCCGACGGCAGTCCGGGGTGCGGGCGGGAGCGATCGTCTCTCGACGCTCGACGAAGCCTTTCTCTACCTCGAGCGCCCGAACCAGCCGATGCACATCGGCTGCGTCGCGGAGCTCGATGGCGCGCTCGCGCTGAGCGAGCTGCTCGAGCTGCTGAGCGCGCGCCTCCTGCCGGTGCGCCGCTTCCGCCAGCGTCCCGTGCGCTCGCTGCTCCACCTGCGCGGCGCACGCTGGGAGGACGATCCGGCCTTCGAGCTCCGAGCGCACGTCCGCCACGTCGCGCTGCCGCCGCCGGGCGACGAGGAAGCGCTCCAGCACGTCGTCGAGACGCTCTTCTCCTCGCCGCTCCCTCCCGACCGGCCGCTCTGGGAGGTGCACCTGGTCGACGGGCTGCCGGGTGGACGGAGCGCGCTCCTGTGCAAGGTGCACCACTGCCTGACCGACGGGGTGAGCGGCCTCGGCATCCTCGAGCAGCTCGCCGACCCACGACCCGACGCACGCCGCGCGGTGCGCGACGCGGGCTCGTCCGCCGCCGGCGCTTCTCCGCCGTGCGACGCCGACGCGTCGGGCACCCGCCTCGAGCCGGCGAGCGTGCTCCGCCGAGCGCGCGACGTCGCGGCGGCGCTCGACATGATCGCGAGCTTCGTCCAGACCCCCGTGACGCCGCTGCCCTTCAACGGACGCCTCGGGCACGGCCGCCGCATGCTGTGGCGCTCGTTCCCGCTCGACGAGCTCGACTCGATCCGCGCGGCGAGCGACTGCACGGTCAACGACGCCGTCCTCGCGATCGTCTCCGGGGCGCTGCGCAGCTACCTCGAGGAGTGCGGGCTGCCGCCCGAGGAAGCGCGCGTCCGGGCGCTCGTCCCGGTGAGCGTGCGGGCGGAGGACGCGCCGGGCGCGCTCGGCAACCTCGTCACCGCGGTCTTCCCCTGGCTGCCGGTCGAGGTCGCCGATCCCATCGAGCGGGTGACGCGCATTCGCGACGAGATGCGCGCCCTCAAGGGCCGCGAGATGGCGCGCGCGACGGGCGTCCTGCTCGGCGTGCTCGGGGCGCTTCCGTCGCCGCTCGAGGCGGCCCTCTGCCGCCTCGTCCCGGACACGCCGCTCGTGAGCATCGGCTGCACGAACGTCCGCGGTCCGCGCGCGCCGCTCGCGCTTCTCGGCCGGCGGATCGTCGAGATCCATCCGATCATGAACCTCTTCCCGGGCGTCGGTCTCGCGTTCGCGGTCGCGAGCTACGCGGGGCGCATGTCGGTGTGCGCCGCGACCAACCCGCGCCTCGTGCCCGACGGCGAGCGCGTGCTCGCGGGCGTCGAGTCCTCGCTCTACGAGCTCAGGACCGCGTACTGGTCGCGCTCGACGGCGCTGCGCGTGGCGCGCCGCCTCGCCGAGCAGCCGCGCGTCGCCGACCTGATGACGCGCGAGGTTGCGACGGCGCAGAGCGGCAAGCCGGAGCAGAGGGCGCTCGAGGCGTCCGGGGCGGGACACCTCTCGCCCTCCGACAGCGCGCTCGACGCGGTCCGCCTCATGGCCGAGCGAAAGGTCGACGCGCTCCCCGTGGTCGACGACGCCGGACGCTTCGTCGGCTTCTTCTCGCAGGAGCACCTCGTGCGCTGGACGACGGCGAGCGCGCGCGGCGAGGCCTGACGCCACTTGCGTTGCCCGCCCGCGATAGGCTCCACTGGCGCGGGAGGGACGAGATGATCGGCTACGTCACGATCGGCACGAAGGATCTCGCGCGCGCCTGCGCGTTCTACGATGCGCTGCTGCCTCTGGTCGGCGCCAAGCAGCTCATGGGGCTGGACCGGATCAAGTTCTACGGCACCGGCCCCGGTGCGCCGATGCTCGCGGTGTGCACGCCGTGGGACGGAAAGCCGCAGTCGCCGGGCAACGGCAACATGGTCGCCATCCCGGCCGGCTCGCGCGACGACGTCGACGCGCTCTACCGCAAGGCGATCGAGCTCGGCGCGACCGACGAGGGCGCGCCCGGCGAGCGCATGCCGACGTTCTACGGCGCGTACGTGCGCGACCTCGACGGCAACAAGCTCTGCTTCTTCCACATGAAGCTCGGCTGACGGACCGACGCCGCGCGGTTCACCGCGCGGCGTCAATCAGCCGGTTGCCGTTCGCGACGTCGCCGGCCCGCGGGTCCTCCTCGACCAGGATCATCCCGACGAGCGCCCCCGGGCCGTCCTCGCGCGGCCAGGCCGCGCACGAGAACGGCTCGCCCGCGAGCGCGAGCGCCGCGCTGCCGACCTTCGGGTTCGCGTTGGTGAAGAGCGCGTCGGCGCGGCCGGTCGTGTAGACGACCCGCTCGGACGCCGGGTACGGCGCGGTGAGGCAGTCGCTGCCCTGGTCGGCGAGGAGCTGGACGTACGACTGCCGGCAGTCGAGCAGCACGCTGCCCGGCGGGCCGGGCTCGCCGCCCGTCGAGATCGTCGCGCCGAGCGCCTGGACGCCGGGGCCGGCGCTGTCCTGCACCGTCGCGACGTCGGCCGGCGTGCCTCCGTCGCAGTCGACGAGCCCGGTGCAGCCCTCGACGCGCACGCAGTACGTGCCGTAGGTGCCGCCGAGGATCGCGGCCGAGTAGACGATCGGGCCCGCGACCTCGAGCGGCGCCGTGCCGTCGGCGCCGGGTGCGCCCGCCACGATCTCGAAGACGCCCGACAGCTCACCGAGCGGGACCTGCGGGCCGAGCGCCGACGAGTACAGGCGGCCGCCGAAGGAGAAGCGGCGGACGCCGAGCGACGTGCCCATGCGGCAGCTCGGCGAGCACGCGACCTCGCCCGTCCCGACGACGCCCGGCGGATCGCACTCCTCGCCGCAGTCGGCGCGCACCTCGCCGTCGCCGCACAGGGCGCCCGGCTCGAGCGCGCACGACGCCGAGCAGCCGTCGCAGCTCGCGACGTTGCCGTCGTCGCACGCCTCGCCCGCGCAGAGGTCGCCGTCGCCGCAGCCGACCGCGGCCCGGCAGGTGGACGAGCAGCCGTCGCAGCCCGCGCGGTTGCCGTCGTCGCACTCCTCGCCGGGGTCGAGGAAGCCGTCGCCGCAGCTCGGGATCCGCCGGCACTGCGGCGTGCACGTGTCCTGCGTCGCGCCGCCCACGCCCGGCTCGCACTCCTCGCCGCAGTCGAGGCGCAGCTCGCCGTCGCCGCACTGCCAGGCGCTCTCGAGCGCGCAGGACTCCGAGCAGCCGTCGCAGCCGTGCACGTTGCCGTCGTCGCAGGCCTCGGCGCCGCACACCGCGCCGTCGCCGCAGCCCGTCTCGACGCGGCACGCGGCGGAGCAGCCGTCGCAGCTCGCGACGCTGCCGTCGTCGCACTCCTCGCCGAGCTGGACCACGCCGTCGCCGCACGCGCCCTCGCGCTCGAGAAATTCGAGCTTGATCAGGCGGCCCGTGCCCGGTCGGTCCGGGCCGATCTCGGCGCTCGACGTGCAGGTCCAGACGTTGCCCGCCTCGTCGATCTCGATCTCGCGCGTGAAGTCGACCGGCGTCGGCAGCGGGAACACCGTCCACTCCTCGCTCGCCGGGCGGAAGCGGATCAGCGAGTCGGAGTTCGAGCCGGTGATCCACACGTCGCCGCGCACGCGGTCGACCGCGATCGCGTAGGGCAAATCGCTGCCCCGCGGCTCGGTCGGCAGCGGGTAGACGCGCCACTCCTCGGTGCGCGGGTCGAAGCGCCCGAGCTCGGACGAGCCGTAGCCCGGCACCCAGACGATGCCGTCCGGGCCGACGAACAGACGGCGCGGGCCGTCGAACGGCGTGCGCCACGAGCGCACCTCGCCGGTCGGCGGGTCGACGACGCCGATGCGGTGCGCGAAGAGCTGCGACCACCAGACGCGTCCGTCGGGCGCGACGTCGAGCCCGTAGGCGACGGCGATCGGCAGGCCGCTGTCGGCAGGGTCGGCGGGCGGCAGGCGGTAGTAGCGGAAGGTCTCGCTCGCCGGATCGAAGCGCGCGACGTGGTTCGAGCGCGTGAGCGTCTCCCAGAGCACGCCGTGCTCGTCGAAGCGCAGCGTGTGCGGGTACGAGCCCAAGTCCTCACCGATGCGCGGGTGCGGGTAGGAGACCGACTCGCCCGTCGCGGGATCCCAGCGGACGAGCGTCTCGGGGCCCGGCGCGGTGATCCACATCGTGCCGTCGGGGGCGCGCTCGACGGAATGCCCGCCGCCGGGGATCGGGAAGCGCCGTCGCTCGTCGGTGCGCGGGTCGAGGAGCCAGCCGCCCGGGACCATGTAGACGACGCCGCTTCCGTCGAGCTCGAGGTCGTGGCAGTCGGGCCGCGCTTCGGGATCGATCTCCCACTCGGTGATCGCGACGCGCGTCGCGTCGCCGCTCGGCGGCGGTGGGAGCGGGAAGCGCGGCTCGGGAGCGTCCGGGCCGAAGGCGCGGAGCAGCGTCGGGACGAGCAGCGGCCGCGTCTCCTCGTAGAACGGCACGCCGCCGTAGGCGATCATCCGGTCGACGACCGCCTGCCACTGCTCGGCGCTCCGCCGCTCGCGGAAGGCGGGGAAGCCGATCGGATGGCAGTTCGCGCAGGCCCGCGAGAAGTCGCCGCGCACCTTCGCCGACGGCCAGTCGAGGAGCGAGTAGAAGTATGACGGCGGGAGCTGCGCCGTCGGGTCGGTGGCGGGAGCAAGCACGAAATCGACGTCCGCCGTGCCAAGCTCGACCCCGCTGCGCTCTGCCTCGGTGAAGCCGATCCGGCGCGCCCGCAGCCTGTAGGTCGCGGGGCGAAGCGGCGGCAGGGCGTAGCGTCCGTCGCCGTCGGTGAACACGGTGACGCTCTTCGCCGCCGCGTCGTCGTGCGCGCTCACCATGACGCCGGCGAGCGGTGCGCCGTCCGCGTCCGTGACCCGTCCCGCGAGCGTCGTGCCCGAGCCACCGCCTTGCGGTGCGTCCGAGCAGGCAGCGGCGAGGCCGAGGGCGAGCGCGGCGAGCGCGAGCGCGCTGCGCCCGAGGCGCGGCGCGCGGCGACGCGGCAGGTGCGGGCGGTGCGGCGACGGCTCGGCAGGGACCCGGCGGGGCGTCATGCGCCGTTCTAGCGCGAGACGCGAGAAGCGGGGAAGCCCGTTCTCGTGCGACGCGCGCGACCCCGGCGCGGCGCCGCGCCGCACGGGTCGAGCGCCGGCGCGACGCCCGGGTCAGAGCCCGCGCAGGAACGCGAGGAGCTCGCGGTTCACCTCGTCGGGCTTCTCCTGCTGCGTCCAGTGGCCGCAGCTCGGCAGCAGGGTCGCGCCGCGCAGCCCCGGCATGGACTGCTTCATCGCGTCGATCGCACCGGGCATCATCATGATCACGCCGTCACGCTCGCCCGCGAGGAACAGCGCCGGCTGGCGGATGCGCGCGTCCTGCCACGCGGCGGTGAGCTCCCACGAGAGGTCGGCGCAGCGGTACCAGTTGAGCCCGGTTCGGAAGCCCTTCCGCTCGAACTCGCCGACGTAGAACGCGAGGTCCTCCTCGGAGAGCCACGCCGGCAGGTGCTCGGGCGTGAGCGTGTGCTCGAGCATGCCCCCCGTCTTCGGGCCGCCGACGAGCTTTCCCAGCTGGTCGAGCGGCGCGTCGGCCGAGATCGAGTAGAAGAAGTTGCGCAGGAACGTCTCGACGTTCGCATCGAGCTCGCGCTCCGCGCGGCCCGGCTCCTGGAAGTAGAGAAAGTAGAACCACTGGTCGCCGAAGAGCTGCTTCATCAGCCGGGTCGGCGGCATCGGGCCCCGCGGCTGCCACGGGACGCTGAGCCCGACGACCGCGGTGAAGCGGTCCGGGCGGAGGAGCGCCGCGTTCCACGCGACCGGCGCGCCCCAGTCGTGCCCGACGATCGTCGCGGTGGGTGCATTGAGCGCATCGAGGAGCCCGACCATGTCGCCGACCAGGTGGAGCTGCGTGTAGGCGCGGATGTCCTCGGGCGCGTCGGTCTGCCCGTAGCCGCGCATGTCGGGCGCGACCGCGTGGTAGCCCGCGCCGGCCAGCGCGGGGAGCTGATGCCGCCACGAGTACCAGCTCTCCGGGAAGCCGTGGCAGAGCAGGACGACCGGCCCGTCGTCCGGTCCGGACTCGGCGACGTGCACCCGGATGCCGTTGGTCTCGATCGTGCGGTGGCGGATCTCGCTCATCTGTTCGTTCCCGTTCGACCGTCTGGAGCTGCTAAGAGCTGCGCGACAATGGCAACGAACGGCAGGGCAGGCAAATCGGTGCGCAGGATCGCCGCCGCGCTCGGCTTCGCGGCGCTCGCGGTGCTGCTCGGCGCGGGGACGGCGCTCTGGGCGGTGCAGCTCCGCTTCGAGCGGGGCGGCGTCGCGGTGGGGCCGTGGCGGACGAACGAGAACATCGGCTCGAGCGCCGCCGATCCGTACCTGCGTGCCGGGGTGGCGATCGGCGGGCTGCTTGCCCTGCCGCGCAGCGAGACCGTCTACTTCACGGCGCAGACCGACGACGCGGGCGAGCCGCTCGTCTCCTCGTGCGTGTATCGCGTCGAGGGACACGACCCCGACGCGCGCTGGTGGTCGATCACCGCGTACGGCTCCGACCACTACCTGATCCCGAACGAGGCGCATCGCTACTCGGTGGACCGGACGCGCGTCGTGCGCGACGCGGACGGACGGTTCGCGATCCGGGTCGGCGGCGAGCCGACCGCGGACCCGAACTGGATCGCGACCGGCGAGGCCGAGCCCGCGCGGCGTTTCTCCTTGACGCTGCGCATGTACAACCCCGCGCCCGCCGTCACGGCGAACCTCGCCTCGACCGAGCTGCCGCGCATCGTGCGGGAGAGCTGCGCATGAGCCGCGCGCGGCGCTGGGTGGCACGCGGCCTCGCGCTCCTCGTGGCTGTGGTGCTCGTGCACCTGCTGGTCGTCCATTCCATCCCGTACCTGATCATGGGCGTCGCGATCAGGGGCATCGCGAACGCAGGGGGGATGAACACCGCGCTCTTCCCGCCGCGCGCCGACGCCTCGTCGCGCGGCATCGTGCGCCCGAGCCCGGACCTCCTCTACGGCGCGTGCGCGTTCGACGTGCGCGCGCGGCCGCTGCGGGTCCGCGTCGAGGTGCCGATCGACGCCTACTGGTCGCTCTCGATATTCGCCGCGGACACCGACAACTTCTTCGTGGTGAACGACCGGCAGGCCGGTGGCGGCACGCTCGTCGACCTCGTGCTCGCCCTCCCCGGGACGGAGGTCGACCTGCCGTCCGACGCGCAGCTCGTCGAGGCGCCGAGCGCGCGCGGCATCATCCTCACGCGGACGCTCGTCGGGCGCGACGAGCGTCTGCCCGAGCTCGACCGCGCGCGCCGCACGCTCACCTGCGAGCCGCTCTGAGCGCGCGCCGCGCGCGGGCCGCCCGGCGCCGCACTTCGAAGCCGGCGCTTCAGAGCCAGCGCACGAGCTCCCCGATCTCGATCAGCGGCAGGTCCCAGTGCAGGGCGAAGCGCTCGAGCTCGGCCGCTCCCGCCATGTGCCCGTCGGGGCTCATGATCTCGCAGCACACGCCGACGCTCGGCAGCTTCGCCGCCCGGCACAGCGCGACCGTTGCCTCGGTGTGCCCCGCGCGCTCGGCGAGGCCGCCGTCGCGCGCCGCGAGCGGGAAGACGTGGCCCGGGCGGACGAAGTCGCGCGGCCGCGCCACGGGGTTCGCGACCCGCCGGATCGTCGCGGCGCGCTCCTCGGCCGACACGCCGGTCCCGCGCGACGCCTCGAGGTCGACCGAGACGTACATCGCCGTGCCCTGGTGGTCGCCCGGGCCGGGCATCGGCGGGATCTCGAGCCGCTCGAGGCGCGCCCGGTCGCACGGCACGGTCGGGTGGCTGCACGCCTGGGTGAGGATGAACGCCATGGTCGCGGGGCGGAGCTCCGCGCCGGCGGCGATCACGTCGCCCTCGGCCTCGCGGTCGGGGTCGTAGACCACGACGCAGCCTCCCGCCGCGATCTGCGCGACGACCTTCTCGACGCCGAGCCGTCCGGTGAGCGGGCCCGCCCAGGGCAGCGCCGCGACCGCCCGGCGGAGCGCGTCGGCCGCGCGGCCCTCGTAGCGGCGTGCGAGCTTGTCGAGCAGGTCGGATTCGAGGTTGACGCGGGAGCCGGGCTCGAGCGCGCCCAGCGTCGTCGCCTCGAGCGTCATCGGCACGAGCGCGACCGAGAAGCGGTCGCGGACGACCTCCGCGACCGTCAAGCTCACGCCGTCGACCGCGATCGAGCCCTTCGCGGTGAGCGTCTCGACGAAGCGCACGGGCGGGCGGATCCACACCCGGCGTCCCATCGCCTCCTCCTCGACCCGGACCACCTTGCCGACCCCGTCGACGTGGCCCTGCACGAGGTGGCCCTCGATCGCGTCGCCGGCGCGGACCGGCAGCTCGACGTTGAGCCGCGTCCCCGGCGTCACCTCGGCAAGGGTCGTGCGGCGCGCGGTCTCGCTCGAGACCTGCACCGTGAGCCGGCCGTCGCGCACGGTGCGGGCGGTCAGGCAGACGCCCGCCAGCGCAACGGAGCCGCCCGGCTCGAGCCGCTCGCAAGCGCGCGGCGCGGCGACCGTCAGGCTGCGCCCGTCGTACGCCGTGACCTCGCCGATCTCCTCGATGAATCCCCGGTACATGCCTGATCTCCTTCTCGTTGGCGGTGGACGACGAGGGAGAAGGGCTCACGCCGTTCTCGGGGGCGGGGTTTCACCGCTGGCTCCGGAATCGCACCGGATCGTTCCGCGAGGTCGTGCGGAGCTGGCGGGCTGTCACCGCCGCACCTCGGATTTTCGCCGTGCGACCACTGAGCCGCGCGCGCCGGGCTAGGTCAAGCGCGGCGCCGCGGCGATCGCGGGCTGCTCGCGTGAACCGGTTTGCCCGGCGGAAGTCTCTGCTTGCTCGTGAGGAATGCCGCGGCGGCCGCGTGGCCTCCTGCGCCCGCTCAAGGCACAGGTGCCACGCGGCCGCCGCGAGGTCGCCTAGCCTAGCGCGCCGCCTCGACGCGGGGCAGGACCTGCTCGCCCGTGCCCGCGGCGATGCGCGAGAGGAAGCGGACGAGGTTCGAGAGGAACACGTTGCGCGGGTAGGCCGAGTTCGGGTCGTTGTGCGAGTAGGTCTCCTCGCGCTCGAGCAGCAGCAGGTTGCCCTCCGGGATGCCCGACTGGCTCGCGAGCAGGCGCGCCGCATCGAGCACCCGCTCCCCGCCCAGCGCCGCGCCGAAGGCGTAGATCAGGAGATGGCGCGGCAGGTCGTGGCCGTGGATCGCGTGGACGTCGAGCACCTCCTGCGCGGGGTTCGGGTTGCCCGCCGCGACGGCGCGTCCGTCGATCGTCAAGCGAAGAGGATGGTGCCAGGCGGTGCCGTCGAGGCCGGGGGGCAGGCCGAGGCCCGAGAACATCACCGCGTAGCGCCGGATCGGCGTGATCTCGCCGGCCTGGTCCCAGCCGCGCGGCTCGCCGCTCTCCGCGAGCCGGCCGAGGTGCGCCTGCGCCGCGCGGAGGCCCGGTGGCGAGGTCTCGACGTCGAGCGCGTAGCCGTACTGCGCGAGGTTCGTCACGCGCACCGGCGGCTTCAGGTCCGCGGGCAGGAGCGGGAACTCCTGGCCGCGCGACGGCGAGTCCGGGTCGAGCAGCGCGGCGAGCGAGCCGGTCGCGTTGAACACCCCGGCGAACGGCGCGACGATGCCGCCGAAGGCGAGCCACGGCGAGCCCGCGCGCAGCTCGGCGAGCGACTCCATCGCCTCCTCGGGCGTGAGCGGCGTCGTGCCGCTGCCGCCGTCGATGAAGACCAGCCCGTGGAGGTCGGCGGCGCCGGCCACGCCGTCGAAGTCCCAGGTCGCGTACGCGGTCGTGATCGTGCCGCCGAGCGAGTGTCCGCCGAGGACGATCCGCTTCGCACCGCGCCGCTTCGCATCGAGGACGACGCGCCGCAGGTCCTCGACCGCCACGCGCATGCCCCACTCGCGAGCGTAGGCGACGCTCTCGTCCGGGATCAGCTCCATGTGCTCGGTGACGCTGTCGTCGGCGAGCCAGCCGAGGTAGTAGTCGAAGACCTCCTGCGGTTCGGCCTGCCCCGCCTTGGCGCGGTCGAGCACCGAGTGGTCCTCGAGCTGGTTCTCGCGCCGCTCGACGGCCCACACCTGCCAGCCGCGCGCGCGGTTGACGATGGTCCGCGCAAGCGGCGCGAAGTAGGCGGCGCTCGCCGAGGTGCCCGGGATCAGGATCAGCACGTTGGCTGCGTCGGCGGGCCCGATCTCGAGGACGCCGACCCGGTTGAGCTCGTCGGGCGTGCCCGGGGACACGAAGCCGGGCAGCCAGCGGAAGCGGGTCTGGACCGCCGCACCGGCGTCGCGCGGCAGCGCGCCGAGGCAGGCAAGCGCGACGAGGGCGAGGACGGTCAACAGCCGTGCGGCCGGATGGCCGCGCATCGTGGCAAAGCGCATGTCTCGTCTCCCTCCGTGAAGAGTCCGGAATGACGATACTCGGGGCCGGGGCGCGGGGTCCAGCACCATTCGTCGGACCGTTTGCCACACGTGGCCCGAGCCACCTAGGAAGCGCCGGGGAGGAACGACGCATGGAACCTTCGGGGCTGCTCGCGCCAGTCGTGGCGCTCGTGCTGTGGACGCTGGTCGTCTGGGCCTGGATGCTCGCGACCCGCATCCCGGCGATGCAGAAGGCACGGATCGCGCCGCAGGACGCGGCGCGGACCAAGACGCTCGCGCTGCCCGACGAGGTCATGTGGGTGTCGGACAACTACAACCACCTGATGGAGCAGCCGACGATCTTCTACGCGACGGCGCTCGCCGCGCACTTCGCCGGCCAGGGCGACGCGCTGAACCTGGCGCTCGCCTGGGGGTACGTCGTGCTGCGCGTCGTGCACTCGCTGATCCAGTGCACGGTGAACGTCGTCACGGCGCGCTTCGCGGTCTTCTTCCTCTCGTCGCTCGCCCTCGCCGTGCTCGCGATCCGCGTCGCGCTCGCGGTGTTCTGAGCGACCGAGCTGCCAGCGCCACACCTGCTCGCCCGGCGCGGCCCGGCTCGCGATCCGGCGCTGGAGGACCTTGCGGCCCTCGGCCATCTGCTCGATCACCACGTCGAGCGGCGCCGGCGGGATCAGGCGGAGCCGGGTCACGCAAAACAAGTGGTCCTCGCGCGACAGCTCGACGCGCGAGATGTCGCCGATCCCCGTGGCGCCGGGCCGCGGGCCACGCGGTCAGAGCATGCGGCGCAGCAGCCCCTCCGCCTCGGGCAGCGTCATGTCCTTCGGCACCGGGTAGTCGCGGTGCGCCTCGATCATCGCGGCGCGCGCGATCTCCGGGATGTCGGACGAGCGGAGCGAAGAGATCTTCTCCGGGATCCCGATCGACGCGTTGAGCGCGCGCACGCGCTCGACGAAGCGGTGCGCGAGCGCGGCGCGGGGCTCCGCGGGGCCGCCGGCGCCGATCGCGACCGCGAGGTCCGCGAGCCGTGCCTGGACGGTCGGCTCGTCGAGCAGAAAGTCGAGCACGTAGGGGAGGGTGATCGCGTTGGCGAGGCCGTGCGGCACGCGGTACATGCCGCCGATCTTGTGCGAGAAGGCGTGCACGTAGCCGACGTAGGCCTTGGTGAAGGCGAGCCCGGCGCAGTACGCGGCGACCGCCATCGCCTCGCGGGCGGCGAGGTCCTCGCCGTTCTCGTAGGCGCGCGGCAGGTTCGCGAAGATCGCGCGCGTCGCGGCGAGGCAGTGCGACGCCGTGTCGGCGTGCGGCCAGCGGTTGATGTACGCCTCGACCGCGTGGGTCAGCGCGTCCATTCCGGTCGCCGCGGTGATCGGCGGCGGCATGCCCTTCATGAGCAGCGGGTCGAGCGCGGCCGCGGCGGGCACGAGCTTCGGATCGATGACCGCGGCCTTCGCGTGCTTGACGGGGTCGGTCACGACGGCCGCGACGGTGACCTCGGAGCCGGTCCCGGCCGTGGTCGGGATCGCGTACAGCGGCAGCATCGGCTTCGACACCTTGAGGACGCCGACGAGCTGCTCGGGCGTCTTGCCGCTCACCGCCATCGCGTCGATCACCTTCGCGGCGTCGATCGCCGAGCCGCCGCCGAGCGCGAGAATCGCGTCGCTTCCGTGCGCGCGCACCGCCTCGAGCGCCGCCTGGAGCACCGGGTAGGTCGGGTCGGGCGTGATGCCGTCGTGCACCGCGACGTCGATCCGCTGCGCCGCGAGCGCATCGCGGATCGGCTCGACGAGCCCGAGCTTCACCAGCACCGCGTCGGTCACGATCATCACGCGCCGGGCGCCGGAGTTGCCGATCAGGTTGCAGAGCCGGAGCGCCGCGTCGGGTCCGACGAACGCCGCCGGGCGCGGGATCGCGACGACCCGCGAGACGGGCCACTGGAGGGGCTTGAGCAGCCGGTAGGCGGCGAGCCTGAGGGTGAACAGCATGAAACGCTTCTCCGATCGTCGTGCGGGGTGGAGAACTTACCCATCATGCTGTTCCACGGGCCGCTTCGCCACCTGGCGTCCCGGGTGGAGCCCGGGCGGATGCGCGCTGGCTCGTTGAGTGGGCGACTGGCTACGCGCGCACCGTGATCACCGCGATCGGCGTCTTCGCCTCCTTGAGGGCGAATCCCTGGTAGAGCCCCGACTGGGCGGGCGGCGTCTTGAGCTTCACCGAGAGGAGGCAGCCGACGCCCATTTCATGCGTCAAGTCGGTGCTCTTGATGCTGGCGGTGCCGCCGAGCTGGCAAAGATCCGTCAAGACAATCTTGTCCTCGGAGACGTCGTGCGCGAGGAACGCGCTCCCGTCGATCTTGCTGCTCGGCACGTCGATGTGGATGTGCGGCAGGAGGGGGGACGCGCAGACCAGCGGGCCGAGCATGAGGTCGATGCTTTGCGACCACAGCGCGACCGCGTCCCGCGCGAGCTTGTCCACCATCCGGAAATCCTTGTCCCCGGCGCCTTTCTCGATCTCCCGACAGCGGCGGACCGCGTCCATGATGAGCGACGTGAACCGCGTGGTTTGCTGCGCCAGGAGCTGGTCCCAGGTCATGGTCTTCTCCTCCGCTCGACTGGTCCTCGTCAGGGGGGCTACGGCCCCGAAACCTCGATTGCGCAGCAGGCGACCTCGGCGAGCTCGCCCCCGAGCTCGGCGACCATCAGGCCGCCCAGGTAGGCTGCATTCACGATCGGTTCGTTGAACCTGATCGTCTTGTCGGCATGGACCACCGCCTCTTCCCCGTTCTCCCCGCTCTTCCTCACCCACAGGTCGCCGGTGTCTTTCTTCAGCGCGAGGTCTTCCGCGGTGAGGCCGTCCCCCTGGCCCTCCAGGTACCTCTCGAGCTCGTAGTGCACCTGGTAGACCCTGTCCTCCTTCGGTCCGGTGGTGACTTTGAGAAGGTTCTTGATCTGCAGGTTCAGACAGTTCGGACACGAGAAGCGCTCGAAGAGAAGCTCGTTTTCGTATGGGGACCCAGGGGGGAAGGGGAACGGGCTCGCGCCGTCCCCGGGAAGGCAGGTCGGCGGCGTTCCGTCCTTCGCGAGGCAGGTGTTGTTCGGCGGGGGAGAAAAGAACTTGCTGCAGTGATCCCAGGTTTGTGGATCGAGCGCCTCCCTCACCCGCTCGGCGCTGAAGGGAACGATGATGTCGACGGAGTAGCTCGCCTCCGGCTGGCCGGGCGGGGACACGTCCGGCTCGCCGACGCTCCTCCAGGCGCACTCCTCCAGCCGCTCCGTGTCGAGGTTGGTGGCGATCACCTCGCGACGCGCGATGCTCGTCAAGCGCTGCCTCTTGGCCGCGTCCGGCGCGCCGGCATCCGGGAGCGCGGCGGGCTCCAGGGAAGGCAGCGTCTCCCGGATCGTCCGCGGATCGCCCCCGAGGGTCTCGATGGCCTTGCTGTACCGGTCAGCCACCTCGCGGGGCAGGGGCGCTCCCGCGCTCACCGAGGCGAGCCGGGCGATCGCACGGCGTGCTCGCGATGCCGCGCCCGGGCTGCCGCGCCTGAGGTCTTCCTCGAGGAACGCAACCGCATCCTCGAGCGGCATGATCTGCACGCCTTCCGGAGGCTTCACCCCGTCGCGTAGCTCGAAGTAGTGCGCGTGGATGCTGAGCATCGCCGCGATCCGCTGCGCGTTCGCGTCGGACCCGTCTGGCCCGGCTGAACGGGCGGCGGCGAGAGGCGCGTCCGTCGTTGCGAGGAGCTGGCGCTCTTCTTCGGTGTGGGCCCGGTCGCCATGCGCACACGCCGACGTCGCGCTAACTACAAAAATCAACGCAAAACACGCCGCCGCGGAGCGCGTCGTGCGGGGCACAATGGGTCGCTTCTCGCAGCTTCCGGAAGGCCAGTCAAGAGAAATTTGATGGCGCACGGCCGCGCTACGCGGCGCCTGCGCGCCGTTGCCCGCCGCCGATTGATCGGTCATCCTCGCCCAATGCCGCGTACGACCCGCGAGCCCCGGCACCCCGCACGCGAGCACCCGCTCCGCGCGCTCTTCACGCGCAGCCCGGCGCGGAGCCGGCGTGCCTCGTCGTGGGACCAGACGGGCGGCAACTGGGACTTCGTGGTCGTCGGCCCCGGCGACACCGCGGTCCTGCTCGAGCACGAGGGCGCGGGCTGCGTCACGCACCTCTACTGCGCGCTCGCCTTCCCCGAGATCACCGACTACCGGGACGCGATTCTCCGCTGCTACTGGGACGGCGAGGCCTCGCCCTCGGTCGAGGTGCCGCTCGGCGATTTCTTCGCCCTCGCGCACGGGCGCGTGCGCTGCCTGCAGAGCGCCCTGGTCGCCGTCAATCCGGGGTTCGGCGCGTCGCACGGGCTGCACGCCTACTTCCCGATGCCGTTCGCGACCGGTGCGCGGATCACCCTCGAGAACCGCGGCGAGCGGGTGCTCGGCGGCGCGCTGCCGGCCTTCTGGTTCCACATCGACTACGAGACCTGGGACGAGCCGCCGCCCGACGACATGCTTCGCTTCCACGCGCAGTGGCGGCAGGAGAAGCCGACGCGCGCCGTCGGCCCGAGCCCGAACGTGCAGCTCCACGCGGGGCGCAACCTCGACGGCGCGGAGAACTACGTCGCGCTCGAGGCGCGCGGCGCGGGCCACATGGTCGGGCTCGTCCTCGAGATCAACAACGTCGCCGGCGGCTGGTGGGGCGAGGGCGACGACATGGTGTTCATCGACGGCGAGCCCTGGCCGCCCGCGCTGCACGGCACCGGCACCGAGGAGATCTTCGGCGGCGGAGCCTGCCCGGTGCGCGAGTACGCCGGGCTCTACCACGGCTTCCACCTGATCGAGTCGCCCGACTTCGCCGGGCTGGTCGGCGCCTACCGCTGGTTCGTGCACGACCCGATCCGGTTTGCGCGCGAGCTGCGCTGGACCGTCGAGCATGGGCACGCGAACAACTTCGCGAACGAGTACGCCTCGGTCGCGTACTGGTACCAGACGGAGCCGCACGCCCCGTTCCCGCCGCTCCCCGGGCGGGACGAGCTGCGACCGTCCTTCCCGCCGGAGTACGAGGAGGCGCGCGAGGCGTTCTTCGCGGCCGCGCGCGCGGCGGTGGCGTCGATTCCGAGCCCGACGCTCCTCGAGATCGCGGCGATCGGCGAGGACTTCTACGCCGGGCGCTTCGCGGCGGCGCTCGCGCGGCTCAAGGCGCGCTGAGCCCCCGGTCCGCCGCCGCGCTCGGCGCAGCGCGCGCCAAGAAGCGGTGTCGCGCAGCAGCGGCCGCTTCAGGCGCGTGCAAGGCGGAACACGGGCGCGCTCAGGTGCCCGCTCCGGCAGCGCGGGCAGGCGGTCGGGCGGTCGAGGCGGCGCCGCGTGCGGAACACGAAGCCGCAGTCGAGGCAGCGGGCCGGCTCGACCTCGAGCCGCTCGTGGCTCTTGCGCAGCGAGCGCGCGAGGTGCTCGACGTGCGGCACGATCTCCTTCTCCGGCAGGTGGACGAGCGCGGAGAGCTCGTGCGCGGTGCGCGGCGCCTCGCCGAGCAGGCGGCGGATCGCCTGGCGCGGCGTCTCGCTGGCGGCTCGCAGCAGATCCTTGGTCACGTGCACCTCGGAAAGCGGCGGGCGTCGCCCCGCGGCTTCTCATGCCCTACCACGCGCGAGGCGACCTGCGGAGCGAGCGCCGCGGGGTGGGGGCTTGTGCCCGCACGCGCCGGGAGTAGCGTCGGTTGGCGCGGGACGGAGCGGTCGCGCCGACCGCGCCATGGCCCGCGCACGGGAGGCGTCATGGATGCTCGCCGCATGGTCTCGACGCGCGCGATGCGGCTCGCGCTGGTCTTCTCGGCCGGATGGCTCGGCGGCTCGCTGTCCCAGCAGCCCGCGACCGCGCAGGTGCCCGGCGTGGGCGACGCGATGAAGATGGCCGAGGGCCAGGGCGGGACGCTCGGCGCGGCCGCGAAGCTCGGCACGTCGATCTCCGACATGCAGGAGAGCGTCGAGTCGCTGCAGAAGAACCTCGACACGCTGCGGACCATCCAGAAGGCGCTCGGCGGCTGACGCGCGGCGCCGCGCCCGTGCACGAGTCGCGCTGCCCGCGCGCGAGCAACGCCCGCTTTGCCTACTTCCGCGCCCTGCGGGGCGGCGGCGCGTCGAGCTCGGGGTAGTGGCGGAAGATCCCCTGCTCGTTGAACGGGATGCGTCGCTTCGAGGCGAGGTAGGCGGCGATGCGCGGCCGCTCGGCGACGCGGTCGCGCAGCTCGACGAGCCGCGGAAGCTTGCGCTCGACGCGCGCGAGCGCGTTGGGGAACGCGTAGCGCAGGCCCTCGACCACCTGGAACGCGGAGAGGTCCGCGTAGGTCAGGTCGCGTCCGACGAGCCAGCGGCCTCGGCTCGAGCGGTTCCGCTCGAGGATCCGCTCGAGCCACCCGAGGTACTTCGGGATGCGCTCCTCGACGAACGCCGCGGCACGGCGCTTCGCCTCTCGCTTCTGGTCCTCGTAGTAGAGGCTCACCGCGATCGGGTGGTGCGTGTCGTGCGCTTCGGCGACCAGGTCGGCGATCGTGAGCTGGATCTGGTGCGCCTCCGCGCGGAGCGCCTCGTCGCCGGGGACGAGGCCGAGGCGCGGCGCGAGGAACGCGAGCACGTTCGCGGTCTGCGAGACGACCGTCCGCCCGACCCGGACGAACGGCGGCGCAAACGGCAGCGCCCCCCGCTCCTCGCCTTCGAGGAAGCGCATCATAGCCGCCATGCCGCCCTTCTCGCGCGCGACGTCGACGTAGTCGGCGCCCGCCTCCTCGAGGGCGAGGCGGATGAGCTCGCCCCGCCCCTGGATCATCGGCCAGTAGTAGAGCTCGATGCGCGGCCCGGACCTCGCCCGGGCGGTGCGCTTCCCCCGCGTCTTCTGCCTTGCGCTCATCGCAACGAACATACACCGCGCGCGGCGGGATCCGGAGGGGCGCGCCGCGTCGTCCTCCGGGGCGCGAGAGGCGACGTCAAGCACTCTTCTCGCGGCGGCGTGCGCGACCGGCCCGTGGCGTCGCAGCGTGCGGCCGCCACGGCCGATCGGGCGGGCTCGCGCCGCGGATCAGCGCCTCGACCCCGAGCCGCCAGCGGCGGTCCTTGCGCGCCTCGACGCCGCCGAGCCGCCCCGAGAGGTCGTTCGCCGCGAGCCCCTGGCAGAGCGCGACGAAGACGTGCGCGAGGTCGACCGCGTCGCCGGTGAGCACGCCCGCCTCGATGCAGCGCTGCACGCGCTCGACGATGAAGGTGCGCACCGACGCGCCCGCCTCGCTGTCCGCCGGCTCGGGGTCGAAGTCGGCGAACGGCCGCGAGAACATGAGCTCCGCGAGCACCGGGTTCTCGCGCACGAAGTCGCGGAAGCACTCGGCGAGCGCCACGAGCTCGTCGCGCGGGTCGGCGGACGAAGGCACGGCGTCGTAGCGCCGGCGGAGCATCCGGAACCCCTCGAAGAAGAGCTCGCGGACGAGCCCCGCCTTGTCGCCGAAGAGCTCGTAGACCGCCGCCGGCGACGTCCCGGCGGCGGCCGCGATGCGTCGCGTGGTGAAGCCGGGCACGCCGCTCTCGGCGAGCCGCTCGAGCGCGACCTGCACGACGCGCTCGCGGAGCTCCGGTGTGCGCTGCTTTGGCCTGGGCACGGTGGTCGCAGAGCTACTTGGCGAGGCCCGGCCGCGGGGGCAAACGGATCGGCGACCGGCGAGCCGCGTGCAGCGAGCTCAGGCGGCGCGTGCCGTGGCTTGCGCCGTGCGCGGCGCGAGGATCTGCTCGCGGAAGGCCGCGTCGTCCGCCTCGATGGCGGCGCGCACCGCGCGCAGCACGGGCTCGCGTACCCTCTGCTTGGTCGCGCGGTGCGCCTCGCGGTCGAGGAGCGCGAGCATGCGCGCCGTGTCGTGCGCGGTCTTCGCGAGCTCCGCCGCCGGCACGACCCGGTCGAGGAACCCCGCCGCGACCGCGGCCTCGCCGGAGAACGGCTCCGCGCAGATCAGCGCGCGGTTGAACGCCGCGGGCGTGAGCCGCTGCCGGCAGATCTCGATCGCGAAGCGCGGCATGGTGAGCCCGATCACCACCTCGTTCGGCCCGATCCGCCAGTCGCCCTCGGCGCCGATCCGGTAGTCGCCCGCGAGGAGCAGGAAGACGCCCATTGCGACCGCGTGGCCGTTGCACGCGACCACCACCGGACGGG
>FWPU01007241.1_pt1 | contig 20743 bp, 22 predicted proteins | sample 2228361 | NCBI WGS metagenome assembly FWPU01 (sample SAMEA103939777, study PRJEB20133) | metagenome
GACTATGAGTATGATGAAGCTGGATATTTAGATAGTATAAACTGTCTAGTTAAACGTTGTAATTCCATACTTGTTTCTGTCCAATCATGTGGCGATGGATGTAAACAGATCTATTACAATGGGGGTGATGGTGGTCATTTTTCTGAAGTGAGTATTAAATTTTCTCTTACCCAAGAACAATTAGATATTATAAATCAAGCAATATACTATTCAAAAAATGTTGATGATGACTATGGATTAATTGAGAGAATAAATAATCACTATTATGTAAATAGAGATTCTTGTAGTAACTGTAATTATGTCACTATCCATGAAGATGCAAAAAATTATCTACGAGTAGGAAAGAATGAGATATACCATTTCCAAGGGTATATCGAGTATAAATATGGTATTTTTTGTTATAGATGTACTGGTAGTTGCCCTAATACTAATGATTGCCATCCTTGGGCGTACTATATTAAATTCTATTATACTCCGAAGTGCTCTTATACATGTCCCCAAGGAACTGTCTATAGTAATGGTGTTTGTGTAACTGACCCCATTTGGACATGTCCATATGGAGGACAGAGTTGTTTTCCTTTTAATAATACAATGATTTGTACTAAACAATTCTGTCCAATAGGTACTTATAATGGAAGTGTCTGTGTTTCTGATCCTATAAGCTGGACCTGTCCACTTACAGGACAGGATGGTCAAGTTCCTCAATGTCATCAGGTAGATGACAGATGGGTGTGTTCATCTTATGGTTGCATAAATGAAGACCAAACTAGTTTAAATGATCCTCCTCCACAAGGTTATACTGACGATGGAGCTCGTGATGAAGAAGGTAATTGTGTTGGCCAGGTTTATATCTTTAGTGGGGTTTCTACAAGGTGTAGACACTCTGGCATACAGACAGGTTTTCATAATTGTTGTAACCAGGAAGTAGGAGATCCTGTTTATGATAATCCAAATTCTTCTGATCTTTTAACTGCTATAGAAATCATTTCGAATCCTCTCAGTATTGTTACTGAAAAATGTGATCAACAAGATGTATCTACATCTATTTTGAATAGATCGGATAGATGTCAATATATTGGTACAAAATGTATAGAGAAGTGGAAATTTATAGGCTGTGTCCAAAGGGCGGATATATACTGCTGTTTTAACAGTAAACTTGGAGCGATTATTCACAAACAAGGTAGGCCTCAATTAGGAATAGGTTGGGGAACTGCAGATAATCCTAATTGTCGAGGTTTTACACCTGAAGAGTTCCAGTCCTTGGACTTTGAAAAGATCGACTTTAGTAGTTATATCGAAGATATAGAACGAAATATTAGACAAAATTTAGAACAGAATATAGACCAAGAACTTCAGGAGGATATACAAAATCTAAGCCAATGAAAAAGATTATTTTTTCTTTAATTTGGTTCTTTATTCTTACAGAGTATTCTTTAGCCAAGGTAATTGGCAAATGGGGAGCTACTTACCAGATAGTAGAAAGAGATGCCTATGAAGAACTTATGTATGCTGTAAAATCAGTTGATTGGCAAAGAGAGATAAACAAAGTAAGAAGCAATATAACTAAAGTATTTAAAGTAGATCTATCATTGCCTCAGGCGAAAGAAAGTATGATACGATACCATCTTTATGAGTATACTCTTAGTTTTGACATTCCTGATGGAAAAGGAAATATTCTTTATCCTAAAGGGTATAAGTTTTATCCTCTCCAATATATAAGTTTTCCATACACCGTGGTAGTCTTTGATGCCAGTAGAAGAGAAGAGGTCGAGTGGTTTAAGCAATCAGAATATTTTGGAGATCCTAATGTTTGGCTTGTTATAACTAAGGGGGATCTATATGCTCTTATGGAAGAACTCAAAATACCTCTTTACGCAGCTAATGAAAGGTTAATAGAAGTCTTTAATATAAAAGTAACTCCTTCTATTATAACCCAATGGGGAGTATATTTCAAGATAAAGGAGGTAGGAAGAGATGAAATTAAGAAGGTTAATTTTACTAATCGTTCTTAGTATCTTCATTTACACAGATGATGCATACTCAGTATGTAGAGGTACTCTTTTCAATCCTATCAAAGATGTGAATTGGAACGGAGTGTTTCCTATTAGCATCGCAGGTGTAACGGTAAAAGGTCCCGATAATCCTTTGCCAGATACTATAGATCCAGTTATATGTAAATGTAAAAAAGGTCCTGTCACTATTGTAGGAATAAGTGTCTCTTTTTGGGAGCCAGCTAATATAATAGAGACTGTTCACGATCCCTTCTGTTTTCTCATTTTAGGATTGTCAATCCCAAAAATTTTTAATACCTTAAAGACAGATGTAACACTTCCAAATGCAATTAATGCAGGTAATTTAGTAAGTTTTAATGCCCACTGGTATAAGTTTAATATATGGCGTCTTCTTAGTCTATTTACAAATTTACCATGTATATCTGAATTTGACGGTTTTGATGTAGGATATGCAACTGAACCAGATTTTTTCTGGAATGATGATTATCTGTCGATAGTACTATTTCCAGAAACTTTACTTTTTGGAAATCCTTATGCCTTAGTATCTTGTATCCCAGATGCTATTACCGCAGGATTCGGTTTTCCTCTTAATCCTCTTTTTTGGTGTATGGGAGGATGGGGAGGCACATATCCTGTTTCTAGAAATAGTTATACGACTCACAGTATGCCAGTAGCCTCGGCTCATATTGCTGGCAGAATGCTTTATAAAATGGGGAGATTGCTTTTGTTATGGGATTCTGCGAAGTCACAATGCGGAGCTACGATTACACCTATATGGATTAAATCCCATTATAAAATGCATACAATGAAACCTGTAAGGAGTCAAATCATCCCTATTGGTAAAGTTGGTATTTTATGGGAAACAGGAAAGAATCCAATTCCCTTAGGTACTGTTAAAGGTTCCGCAGATAATTTTGCGTGGATGTTATTTAAGAAAGTGAGGTGCTGTGTTGGGATACCTTTACCTGGGTAAAGTATTGATCTTCATATTAGTAAGCACACTCCTCTATAGCAATGGATGGTCTTCTCAAATATCATGGGTTATTACATTACCTGATCCCTGTCATGAGGTTGAGAGGGTAGAGGAAAATAAGGTCTATATTACTACTCCGAAGGAGAAGAGTATCTTTTGTATCCAGAAGATAAGTTACAGAGAAATCGCAATCGATGAAAAATACGATGAAATAGAGATCTACCTAAATAATAAATTTCTAAGAAAAGAGAAAAGACCAGAGGTTCCGCAAAATCTTTATCTTAAAGAGTCCGAACCCCTTGCATTACAGTCTTATGATTATTTTCAATCAAGAGAATTCCAAGAAAAGTTAGCTAAATACAGAGAAGAGATTCATAGTCTCTTCGATGATCTACAAAAGGAGAAAGATACCTTATACTCAGACCTTAAAACAAAAGAGAGTCTCCCTGAGAATAGCAGAATATATATATTTATTTCGAGCTCTGTTCCTCAAGAGACTGTTCGTAACTATGTCAAACAGGGAAGTGTTATAGACCATGAGAAGGTTATCTTAGTCCTTCGTGGGGGTATTAAGAGTGGACTTAAGGAGCTTACTCCTACCATAAAATGGTCCTTTGAGGTCTTAAGAAAAGACCCTTCCTGTGTTGGAGAATGTGAGATGTACCCATTACAGATAATTATAGATCCTTTTCTCTTTAAAAAGTATAAGATCAATACTGTTCCCTCAATAGTATATGTTCCGAATATAAATAAGGCAGACTTTGGCAATTCAGAAGGACTCAGTGAACTTGAGAGTGAATACTATATCTCATATGGAGATGTCTCTTTAAAATACCATCTTTATAAGATAAATAAATATACAAAAGACACTTTATTAAAGCATATCATAGAAAGACTACCAGATTAATATCTAAATATAGGAGGTTTAAATGAAATGGTTAATTATTTTATATGGGTTAATAGCCCTAAGTTTTGAGGTAGAAACAGGTGTTGCAAGTGTTATAAAGCCTGTCTCTTATTCATTTACTGATCCATTGATACAATATCCTGAAGTCAATTTCTTTGTTATATGTGAGAACTGTCCTGAAGAACAACTTAAAGTGTATGTTCCACCTAAACCTATAGTGAGCATTGCAATTAAAGAGCCTGAGATAAAAGACCAAAAAGATACAAAACCCTCTGTTATAGAAGTTTTTCAATTAAAAGAACAAAAGATGTCTCATACAGACACAAAAACAGACCCTGATATTAGCTCAAAGATAATAGTCTATTTTGACTTTAATAGTTTTAAACTCAAACCAGAAGAAGCCTTAAAGCTCCGAAGACTCATTCAAGAAGATGTACAGGTTGTCTCTATTGTTGGACATACCTGTCCTATTGGAGATGATCATTATAACCTATATCTTGGAGAAAAGAGAGCTAAAGCAGTAGCTGACTATTTAAAGCCTTTTGGTGTAAAGATTCTAAGTATCTCGTCAAAAGGTGAGGCTGAGATTATATCGCCTCAATTTGAACTGCTCAGAAGAGCAGAAATAACATACACGAAAGGAGGTGGCAAGAGTGAATAAGACATCAAAGCTAACTCTCGTCATGATGGTGTTTATTGTACTGACAGTGGTACCTGCAGCTGTATATGCCTTTAATGCTCCAACAACAGGATCGTTTGCCTATGATGTTTATGACATAGCAGTAGACAAAATTCTAAAAGGACCAATAGGCTTTGTAGCAGGAGTTGCTGCAATGGTCTTTGGTGCTGCATCAGCTATTAGAGGTCAATTGATGACTTCGGTTCTTCCAATAATAGGTGGTGCGGTCTTACTGAAAGCGGATGCGATCGTTAAAACCCTGGGGTTGACAATCTAATTTTTATGGTGGGGAATATTAAGTTCCCCACCTTTCTTTTAATAATTAAGGAGGTTAAATGAGAATACCTCAATATTTACACAAACCCCCACAAGTACTCTTTATGGAGGCCGATGAGGCAGGAATGATTGGATTGTTATTCATTCTTGCTATGATCTTAGGGTATGTTTTCTGGATACTCTTATTTGTGTTACCATATCTTTATAATAGACAGAAAAAGTTCTATCCCAGAGGAGCCCTAAGACATTGGCTCTATAAACTTGGGGTCCTTAAATTTGAAGGTGTTCCGATCTTTTTTGAAAACAGATTTAAGGAGTAATTGATGTTTATTAAGATTTGTGGTATCAAAAGCTTTTCAGAGGTTGACTGGTGTATTGAAGCGGGTGTGGATGCGTTTGGTTTTATTGTAGAAGCTACTCATGAGACTCCTGATGAGATAAATATCTTAGAAGCAAAAAGATTAACAATGTATACTAAAGATAAGATAAAACCAGTAATGGTAACACATACAGAAGTTATCTCAACCATAGTCTCTCTTTGTAAATTAATCTCTCCATGGGGAGTTCAGATACAAGGAGACCTTGAAAAAGAAAAACTTCTTGCATTTAGAATAGCATGCCCTAAAGTTAAACTTATCAAAACTGTCCATGTAATGGGAGTAAATGCTATTAAACAAGCTAAAAAGATTGCTCGGTATGTCGATTATATTTTATTAGATACAAGAACTCCTACCCAATTAGGGGGAACAGGGAAGACCCATGACTGGAATATAAGTAAAAAGATAGTAGAATCAGTCAAAGTTCCTGTTATCCTCGCAGGGGGATTGAATCCTGAAAATGTCGAAAAGGCAATACAAACAGTAACTCCATTTGGAGTAGACGTCAATACTGGTACTAAAGGAGATAACGGAAGAAAGTCAAAAGAAAAGATAATCTCTTTTGCTCAAAATGCGAGAAGGACTTTTTGTAGGCTCGGTTCATATTGATTTTTTTGCTGATGTGGATGAACAAAGCACCATTCCTTCTGGAATTGACTATCCTGGGAGATTTTATGTCCATATAGGAGGCACAGCATATAATATAGCCTCAAACCTTCACTTTCATGGAAAAAAGGTCTATCTCTTATCTGGCAGTAAGAGATTCTCTTTGTTTACTGAGATAATAAAGTACTATTTAAAGAACATAAAACTACCTTTTCATCTGATCTTAGTCAACACAATTTATGACTCAGGGTTTTTGGCGATCAGAAAGCAAAAGGATCTCTTTTTGGCAATAACATCTTCTGTAGTTGGTTTTGATCTTCCTGAAATAGCTTCTATCTTTAAAAAGAAACAAAGATCTTATAGTTTTGCACTTTTAGACTGTAATCTTTCATGTTATAATATGAACCAGATCTTAAAGATAACAAAAATTCCGTGTTATATTTCTGTATCTAGTAAGATTAAGACCTTGAAACTTCTTAAGATAAAGAAACAGAATCTCAATAAAATAAAAGGTGTATTTTTAAACATGGCAGAATTTAACTTACTTAAAGATTCTGATATATTGAAAAATAACATTTTGTGGTTTGTAACTAACAAGAACCATTCTATAAAAGTCTTTTTTAAAGGAAAGATTATACTTGAATCTAAGGTTCCTCAGATGGACTATAAAAAGACACTAAGTTTTTCTGGAGCCGGCGATGCCTTTGCATCAGGAGTTCTTAGTGCTATTGAGTATGAAGGACTCTCTTTAGATAAATCTATTCAGATAGGAATAGATTTTGCGGTTAAAAAAATCGAATCCAGCTTTTCAGCTCATATTACTAACTTAGTAGATATCTCCACTGTAGTAGAAGATATTCTCAAGGATCCATTAACAAAAGTATATACACGAAAGTATTTTGAGGATGTTAAACATACACTACCTATTACTGCGGTTGCACTAGCAGATATAGACAATTTCAAGAAGATTAATGATACGTACGGACATAAGAAAGGAGATGAGATTCTTCATAAAGTAGCACATCAGTTGATACTTAATTTAAGATCCAGTGATATGGTCTTTAGGTATGGGGGTGAAGAGTTTTTAATTATCTTTACAGACAATGTTAATCAGGCACAGGTCGCAAAGATCCTTGAAAGGGTAAGGGTTTCGATAAAGAATAACACAGAAACTACTATCTCCATAGGATTCTCGATGAAAGATAGATCTTCAAGTATAGAAGATTTAATTCACTTTGCAGATCTGGCATTATATAAAGCAAAAAGAACTGGCAAAAATAAAGTAGTACTATATGAAAAGGAGGTATTAAATGTTGAAACAAAGGAACTCTTTAATTCTTAAAAGGAATGTGATCTTCCTTAGAAAGATTCTTGTTCAAGATATTAAATCACTTCTTAATACTTAATATAGAATGTATACACTTAATGTTAAAAATAGAGATATCTATCTCAAAGACCTATATAGAAGATTAAATCCTGATAACAGGACGGAGTCTTCTTTATGGATAAAAAACTTGGAAAAGGGACTCCATCTTGGACAGGGTTTTGTTCTGCAAGAGTATTTTTCTAGGAAACGGGCTTTTCCAAGCCTAAGACAGATTTATGTTCCCACTAAATTAAGAAACCAACACTTTGGCTGTATAGGTGCAAGTGGCTGTGGTAAGACTTCATTGATGAAGTATCTAATCAAACAAGATATCTATGCTGGAAACAATATCTTAATTATCGATCCAAAGGGAGTCTTAGATTTCTTTGCATACATAGTTGAGATTGCAACTCAAGCTGGAAGGCTCGAAGATATACTTTATGTGAGTCCTGTATATCCTGACTTTTCTACTAAGATAAACCTTTTAAAATATTACCAACTCCCAGACGAGGTGGTGGATCATATTGCTTCTGGAATCAAGTCTAAAGATGAGTATTATAAAAATGTTGCGTATGAGATGAGCCTTGCTATTGTCTTAGGACTTTTAGCCCTTGCAAAAGCTCGTGGAGAAAAGGACCTTCAGGTCAATTTCTATGAAATTAAAAAACGCTGTAGTTATTCTGCACTAGAAGAGCTATCTAAGTCTGTAGAATACTTTACCACGAGTCCAGATCCTGAAATTGCACAAAATGCAAAGGATGTAAAAATGACACTAGACCATATCCTAAAATCTCCTCCTGATTTTTTCTCTAAGGTAAGCTCTTCTTTAAGAACGATACTTACTGCTATGTCAATTTCATCTACGGGAAAGATCGTGGGTAAAGCAAACTCGAATGAATTTATTCACAGGATCGAGAATGGCCAAAGAACGATCCTCTTTTGTAGTACTGCTAATCCTTTAACTCGAAGGGTTGCTCATATTTTAGGTAAAGTAGTGATGAGTATGGTTCAAGCAGCAGTAGGGCGTGCTTACAGTAGAGGAAAACCTTTTGATCCTCCAGTCTGCATCTATATTGATGAGGGACATAACGTTTTATACAGTGGAATTGGAGATCTCTTTGCTCAAGGAAGAGAGGCGAATGTGTGGATTCACTTCTTTACCCAGAGTTTTGCCGAGATAGTACAAGCAATTGGAGAAGAAGAGGCTACTGCCATTATGGATAATATCTCGACATGGTGTTTTATGAGAGTAAATCACGAAGACTCAGCTAAAAAGATAGAGGAGCTTTCTGCAGAAGCTCAAGATATGACAAGAGCATATTCATTTGAAGATGGAGAATTGTTAATCACGATGAGAGAACTAAAGAGAAAATTGGTCTCTGCACCAGATGTTCTAAACTTGCCAAATAGGATGTTCTTTTTAAGACTGGATGGAGTAGAGTATAAAGGTGAGACTGCATTCGTAGAACATGGAAGGATAAAGCTCTTACCCCCTAAATTAAGAGAAGAAATAACAGATGTTGCGTGATTTAGTAGAAAAGATAACTGGCCAAAACTATGACTACTTTGTTGATTACCTTATTAGATATCTGTTTGGTCCAACTGGAGCCCAAATAATAGGCTGGACATGTTTAATCTTAGCAACCTTTTTTCTTATAAGAAGAAGAACAGCCTCAATGGGTATAATCTTTATCCTTTATTTTATAGCATTCCTGTTTGCTTATGGTGCAGGAATCCTAAAAATTTTAAAGGGAAAATAGGATGCAGTCATCAGAACCCCTTATAATAAAAAAACCGACAAAAACTCCTTTTCGGAAGAGCTTTCTTGAGATTATAGCAACTTTAGAACAATGGTCAGAAAGTGAGAAAACAGGTTCAAGTATTCCAGAAGGATTAATTACTAAAGTAAATGTCCTTAACTTTTTTGAAGCTGGACTTAGGCATGGTTTTGTAACTACTATTCCATTGCTGTTTACCTCACTCTTTAGTTTTGCGGTTATTGACAGGGTTATTCCTATATTTGGAAAGACAACTCCTAGTCTTTCAGACATTATCTTTAGTCTATTTCTATCTACCATGCCAGCAATAGCTTCAGCTATATTTGCAGGAATATGGATATATCCGTCCTTATACTTTTCAAAGGCAATTAAAAGGGCAGCTTATAACTTTACTAGTGGCATTATAATAGGAAAAACTATTGCTGTTTTTATCTGTTTTTTGTTGTTAAATTGGCTTTATAATGAACTTACTAAAAATATAAAAGCCTACCAATTGGTAGATAATACCTGCCAAATGATGAATACTCCTCCAACTACATGCTACTTTATAAAACTTACCTTATTTCAGCTCGGACAATCTGCTGCCGATGCTGCACTCTTTACAATAGTGATTCTTATCCTATCTTTAGCTATCCTGACAATAGGATACCAGCTTGGTCTCCACCATACAAAAAAGATTGTTGAATTCAGAAAAAAATGGGGGGACTAAAAGTGGAAAAAGTATACCAAAAAGTGGCAAGTGTGGTATTTAAAGTGGATAAAGTCTCCTTTCAACCCCCTATGTAAGTGGCTAAAAGTATCTTAAAAGTGGCTATCATATACCTCAAAGTGGCTATCATATACCTCTTAGTGGCTTTAATATAATTAATAGTGGCTACGAAGAAACTTAAGATATCTTTGAGCTTATCTCCTCAAGTTAAAAAAGCCTTAGAGAACCTAAGGGTTAGTAAAAACCTGTCAGGATTAATATGCCACTTTATCGAGAACAAAGAGATCAAGGTTCATGAGAATACAATTCTTACTTTGTCAGGAAAAGAGAAAGAAGAGATCTATATCAGAATAGACAGAAAAAAGTATCCTAAGGCTTATGCTATCCTCAATACAGACCCTTTAACCCGAAAACTTATAATCCTCGAGGTTATTAAGAGTTTTACTTCAACAACAATGCCTGAAGATTTGACACCTTCTTCCAAAATAAAAGAGACCCCCCCAGCTAAGGATAATGAGGGAATAGATATCCTTTCTATCTTCAATGGAGGGTAGGTTTTCCAAAGATTTTCCGGACATAATATATACTATTGTATATATTTCACAAATGGTAGACAAAAAAATTAAAAAACCCCCTGAGGAAATCCTCTTCCCCAGGGGGTCAATTTTAGAAAGCTTCAACTTCTTCTTTTTTTAGAAAGCTTCAACTTCTGCTTCAGATTCTTCAGAAACAGCTTCTTGAACTCTCTCCTGTTCCTTTTTTCTCTTATATTCATTTAAAAGGTAATTTCCCACCTCTTGGTGGATTACCCTTCTTTGTATCAACTCATAAACCAGTACCCCCACCTCGGGAAGTGAAACCTTCCTCACCAACCATAGTAAATTCTTATATAACCTGTCTCCCTCTATAAGGGAGGCACTAAGCTGTCTCATCTTCAATCTGTAAATTCCAAAAATTACCCCCTTCTCATCCGAAGACAAAGATGAAGAACTATACACCTCCTGAGCTAAACTTTTCAATCTCTCCGCCTCCCCCTCGGTAGAGAATTCAACAATATAATCATTAAATCCCTTCATTTTTTACCTCCTCTCAGGGAGTTGTTCTCCCTGGTGGAGATTTTCCCCTCTCCACTGGGGAATTTGAAGACTCCAAAGGAGTCACTTATGGTAGACAACTCATCACAAATAATCCACCTTCTCTCCCTTCTTGACACATTCTATTTGCATCCCTTTCTGTCTAAACTCTTCTAAGACAGCATCCACTTCTGGATACTGTCTGTTGTCTAATAACCAAATCTCCCCTTCACATTCTGGACTTCTAATCATCCTTCCTATACCCTGCTTGAATTTCACTATCATCTTTTGTAGTGACAAATTGAAATCCATCTCCTTTCCATCCACATGAGGAAAAGGAAGCTTAGTCATGACTATACCTTTTTTCCCTGGTACATCTATCCCAGTCCAGAATGTGTCGCATCCAACCGCTAACCTCACATTTCCTGCTTGAATCTCTTTAATAATCTCAAATGGTTTCTTCTCTTCCGTTGTCACAGCATAAGGAAAAGTCTTCTTTAGTGCTCGCATCTGCTCATAACTAGTTGCAAGCACCAAAACAACAGGATATTTCTCAATGGCTTCCAAGATAGTCTTTGTCAACACAAACATATAATGACTCTGTCTATAATTAACATTCCCGATGTTGAACTTTACTCGAGTCCAGTCCCTTTTGTCTCCTACTACAAACATATCCTCTACCTCAAGTAAAGGAAACGTAGCCGACACATAAATAACCTTCTTCACATGAGACAAGTCCAAGTCCACTTTATATTGATATTTCCCTGGAGATGTTATCTCCAAAGACCTAATTGTTTCTAATTTCTTTTTGTGTTGTAAATACTTTTCTACTGCTCTATTAAACTCTTGAATAGTCTTATAATCCTTTGGGTCTGGAGCAGGTATTTCTTTTAGATCCTCTTCATTAACTTCAATTTTCCTTTTCAGCACCTGTTCCAGGTAATGACATTCATCTATAATGACTACAGTGTTCTCAGTAATTCTCCTTACATATGACAATAATAATGCGTGGTTAACTATCACAACCTTAGACCTTTTTGCTTGGTCCAAGGTCAACAGATAACCACATTCATCTCTATATTCACAGGTATAATCAGGTCTACAATACTCAGAAGACACTGATACATCAAGAGTAGGAATAGCTGGATTCATGTAAAAAGCTAATTCTTGTTTTTCTTTTTCTAATGATTTGATTTTATCGGTACATTTGTAATTTTTTTTTCCTTGTAATACAATATAATCTTTAAACCCAAAAATATTTTCAAGCTCTCCAGCTACCTGTTCCTGGAGAGCTTTTGTGTATGTTGATATAATTATTTTTTCAGGAATACTCATTACGTAACTTAAATATGCAATAGTCTTCCCACATCCAGTAGGAGCCTCTATCCCTACTGAATGATTTCTATTTTTATGTAAAAATTCAACAATTTCTTTTTGAATGTTACTTAATTCAAACATCCTCGTATATATACACCTCCTTTTTTAATTTTTTTCCACCACAAGGAAGAAGTTTCACAAAAGGTAGACACTAAAAGTGTGTCCTCTGATTCTTTTTAAATGTTACTTAATTCAAACATCCTCGTACATATACACCACCTTACCAAAAGGTGGCTTCACATGTTCTCTAGTTAACACCCAAAGAACTGGGTACTTTGGAAAGGAAGTTGGGTAGATTGCATCTCCATCTGTGAAAAAAATCATCAATGGACATCTTTTTATTTTCTCAAAAATTGGAGTGAAATCTGTGCCTCCTCCTCCTTTGAATTTTATCTTGTTAAGTTCACTCGTATTTTTTATTTTCAACTCGTGAACTTTTGCATCTATAGCATAAAATTTAAAACGGCAGTATTGAAAAAGTGCTTTCACTTCAGAAACAAATTGTGATAGTTGGTGCTCCAAAACTGAACCCGAAACATCAACCACTACAACTATTTCATCTCTTTCATTCTTCACCTCTCCAGGGAGGATTACATCATCATCATAAGCTCGTCTAAAGTTCGGACGAGCCCATGACATGTCCTCTCCTCCCCTTGTTACGGAGACAACTAATCTATGGAGGATTCTCCTCCAGGGAACTCTACTCCTATTTAATTCTTTTAAAACCCTATCGAGGTTTCCTGAAAGAGAACCTCTTTTCTTTAATCCTTCCAGCACAGCAGAAGCTTTTTCTACTTGCTCCTGCGTGCTTCTTTTTGGTACCACATCATCTCCAAAGATATTCCTCATCTGGGAGATTCCCTGGCGATTCTTTTCCAACATCTCATAAATTTCTGGTACACTACTAGTATGTCCTACTCGGTCATACCAGTAACCCTCCCTCACGCTTTCTCCGCTTCTAAATGGACTTACTGGCTCCCCTGGCAAAGTATAAGGAAGCCTCAAATCTTTAATCAAATCAAAAGTTATTGCATTTGTTACTATCTCCTCTGCTATAGTCCACAGCAGAGGATCCCTGCCTTGTTTCAGAGCAGAGAATTTTTTTGCAGGGTGCATGCAGAGGCAATGTACTGCCTCATGCAGTATCACCCCTCCTAATTCTTTAACCGAAAGCCTCTCGACAAACTCTCGGTTAAAGAATAACTTCTCCCCATCGGTTCCCATCGTAGGAACCAATGAGGACTCCTCTACTTCCCATCCTGCAAGGATGGGAGAAAAGATATAATTTTCCAATAATATTCTTGATAATAAATTTTCTACCTTTTTCACTTTTACTCCTCCGTCATGATGTCGAAGATATACTTTGAAAAAACATTGGCATCAATCTTTATAATTTCTGAAAGAACTTTCTCATCTAACAAAGAAAGCTCTTTCAGAAATACGATTTTCAACTCTCCAGGGAGATCCTGAAAGAACTTAACAGTCTCTTTTGGAAACTTTTTAAAGTTATTCTCCTTTATCAAAAACTTTGCTACCACGTTTACGGTAGCAAAGACTCTATCCTTACTAAACTCCCCAGGTGTCCCCTCCTGAAGAATCTTTACCGGATCAACCTCCTTTATATACCTCCACCAGGCCATAAACTTAGTGGCAGCGACCTCCCCAACTGAGGAGGTCAAATGTCCCCTCAAAAGACTCTCGTCTTCTAAAGGAAGCCTCTTTAATTTTTTGCTGGCGATGTGCCAGCTTCTGGGAGTTGGGAAAGCCCGAACTCCCTCTACAGGGAGCGTAGAAAATAATTCTACGTTCCCTCTTAAAAAACTTATAATGTCAGGGTGTATCTCCCCTGACATAATTCCCCACTGAGCCCACTCGTCAAAATCTGGGCTCAGTGAGTAGTGGGTACATCTATTCAACACTGTGGATAGCAGGGGATTTGCCCCCGCTAAATCCTCCTCCCTATTACAGGTGATGACAATATAAACGTCATCACCTAACCTCAGATTGCCGACCCTCTTTTCGAGGGTCAATTGCATTAACACATACTGCTGCATTTGAGCAGCATGTGCCAAATCATCAACAACAATTAGGGCAGGTCCCTTCTCAGGCAAGAAACCTGCCCTATATAACTCAATGCTCTTTGTCTCATGCCGTGGGATAGGAATACAATAGTCCCATGGCATGAAAAGAGGAGCATCTAGTTTGTAGATACCTTCTATTCCCAAATCCCTTGCAACCTCCATCGCAAGGGATGTTTTCCCTACCCCAGGAGGTCCCCAAATAACTGGAACAACCCCTGTAAGCAAGTCTACTTTGATTAAGTTTCTGAGTTCTTTAAATTTAAATAAAACTTCCATAACCTCCTAACCTCCTTTTTTAATTTTCTTTTTCCCCACAAGGAGGAAGTTTCACAAAAGGTAGACACCAAATTCTTCTATCAATTCTTTCATTTTTTGCAATAGCATACCTTGAGTAGGAAAGTATACCATCTTCCTGAGGGTGTTATAGACAATGGCAAGCAAACAATCTTATCCTCATCATATCATTTTGAGAAAGCTCAAATTTATCTTCACTTTCTAATAATGAAAGTATCTTAACTACTTCTCTTTGAAGAAGCTCTCCAGGAAGCCTTTTACTAAGAAAAAATTCAAGAGTATTCCTTAACTTATCTATATTTACCCCAGAAAAATACCTCTTTACCTCCTCTCCATAAAGAGGAGGCCTATATCCAATCTCTTCAAGAGCCATCCTTAAGGCGTGTCCTCTGATATAACCAATAGAAGGCAATAACCCCAACCAACCCCAAGGTGGTAAAATCAAAGTCTTCAAAGCACACGCAATAGAAAGAATCTCCATATCATCAACATCTATCAACCCATACCTCTTAGCCTGACTCAGAGTCCTAAGCACAAGTAACCATTCTCCCTTAAGATATCCAAGTTCACCAGGAAGATGCTCAATGTTTTTAAATCCAAAGATTCCTCCCTTCATTACAAACATAAGCACATGTGTGTTATCCCACACTGGTGTACCCTCATTAATAATCTCTTGCATCAATAAAGAGTCTTCAACCTTATCCTCCAAAAACACATCTAATGTCTGAAACTTTTGTCTAAGTAATGGTCTTACTGATACAACATTTAACCCGTGCTTTTTATACCTCCTTAAAAATTCCTGAACAACATCAGGAGGTGTATTCGTCAAGACCGAGAATAGTCCTTTTTTTGTAAGGTAAAACCCTCCCTGTGTCATAGCAATAAAACTTTTATCTTGTAATGACTGAAATATAAACCCAATCTCCTTATAAGAAACATCTTTAGTGGACAGAAATCTTCTAAAAAACTCTATAGGATAATCTTTATCTTCATTAACTGATATAAGAAGCAAATACTCTAATAGATTCCTTCTCTTTTCAAGGTCTCGTCCCATAATTATCATCTCTATACTAGACCTAAACTCCATATCCAAAACATTACTCAATCTTTCCTTTAAATCCTCGTCTCCAGATATTTCCTTATTTCCTGTGATCTTCACAATAACACTCTCTCCCTTCTCACACATACCGAGTCTACCCGCTCTTCCTTCCATCTGGAGTATATCGAGAATACTAGGGAAAAATTCATCTCCCTTGCCATTGACCAAAACAACTACTCTTTGAGCTGGTAGATTTACTCCATAAGCTAAAGTATGAGTGGCAAGTAGACACCTAATATCGTCATCTTTCTTTAAAAACCTCTTCTCTATCTCTTCAAGCTCTTCATATGGTACATCTGCGCAATGAAACGCTATACCAATCCCAAACTGCATCTGTATCTGATCAGAATCAAATGGTAAAGTCCGATTTACTACAACAGAATCTTTCTGAAACCTTTCAAGAGCTTCCCAACCAAGCCTCTTTCTGGGAACAAAGATTATAGTCTTCTTATCCTCTGACATAACCTTCTCAATAAAAGAAAAAACCTCATTTTTCTTAACAAATCCTGTCTTCCTCTCTAATGGAACAGGTCTCCAATCAGACTGTAGTAACATCTCTACAGACATCCACATAGCAAGCCTCTCAGCCCCTGGCAATGTAGCACTAAGCCCTATGATCTCAAAACCCTTATACCTTACAAGAATCTCCTCTATATAAAATCCTCCCTCTTTTACGATCTGGTGTATCTCATCTAAAACCAAAACCTCTGGATCTATACACCACCTGACCTTATTTCTTATACCAACCACAAGAGAATCCACTGTCGTGACTATAATCCTTGCATTACTACCATCCTCCTCATCCCCATGTAAAAAGAGCTTTAACCTGACCTCCTTAGGAAAAAATCTTCTTAAATACCTTGCCTTTTCCCTTGCCAATGCCCTGGTTGGCACGACATACAAAACCCGTCCCTTTCTCCTCCCAATCACAAAAAGAGCAATCTCTGTCTTCCCACTAGATGTAGGAGAAGTCACAACAGCAGACCCACCACAATAATACTTAACAAAAACACTCTGAATCGGATTTAACCACACAAAATTGCACGAAGAAAATACATCCTTAGCCTTAACCAAATCCATACTAAAAACCTTACCATCAACCAAAACTACTGCCTTTCCCCCAAGAACAGGATCAAAAGAGGACTCCTTTAGGACAGATATCTGTTTCACTATGAAGAGTATTAATCAGGGAAAAGGTTAGTATTATAATAAGAGTAAAAAAGTAAGAATTTTGAAACAGCAAGGGGGCGAGAGGAGGTCGTTGTACTCTCCCTGACCCTCTTCAATCCTGATAGGCTTCTTAAATTGGAATCTCTGAAATAAGAGACTATTCATCTTCTCTTTCTCCACACCCATGGTGGAATAGGATTACTCTCTCTCCACAAACCAAGCTTTCTTATACGAGCATTTTTTTCAGCCTCATAGAACTCACTTGTGTAAGGTCTGTCTAGGTATTCTATGTAAGCCCATGCAAAGCCTAACTTTACCTGCTCAAGATTCACATTCGTTTTTCCTACAAAGACATACCCAACAATTCTACCGTATCTATCTATATCTCGAATAACAATCTTTATCTCTTTACCCCCTACTAAGTTCTTTAGGTTTCTCTTTGCGTCCTGTCCAAATGGTTGATCTTTCTCGGGTGCATCAATCCCCCGAAGTCTGACAATCACTGTGCCCTTTTTGTGTTTCTTAACTCCAATAACATCTTCATACAAATACACATGGATCGTATCTCCATCCACAACCTTTTCAACCTTTCCAGAAACCTCAAAAGTATACCCATAATTTACAAAAAATAAAAAAATAATAAGCCCGACAATAAATTTAACTCTTTTTACCATTTCCATTACCATTATTTCTCTTATTTATTTCTGTTAACTTTCTCATTTCATCCACTGAAGATGGCAATCCATACTCTTTCAAAAGTCTTTTTAGATAACCCACCTCAACCTTTTTCACTGAAGGTCCACTACGCAAGTATTCTATCAGAAACATATATTTCATGTCACTTGAAAGAGTTATCTTATAATTTTCATCCTTAAGTAGTACTATGTATCCCATCTTGACCTCCTTTCTTACAATACTTCAAGTCTGCCAGTGTGATTCTCCTGAGAACCCAATCTGGCAGATTATCAAAGTTACCTCTCTTTATAAAAGAATAAATCTTTCTTTTATTTGTAAGTTCTCTTTGATAAATACTCTTTACAGTCTTTATTACTTCTCCTTTGTCTAAAGGAGACTGGAGTAACCTATTCCACTTAAAGGCAATACTTAAAAGCTCCTCTTCAGACAACCCATACTTCGCAAAGATACCTATAAGCTTTGTTAAAGAAACATTTCTCTCCCCAACTTGAACCTCCCCGCCAAAGATCTTAGAAATGGAATTCCCCCTTTTTACACCCTCTCTCTTCACCCAATCAGGCAAGTCAGCTAGCTGAACATCCTGAGGAGAAAAAACCCATTCGTATCTTTTACCATTAAGATGCACACTAGGTGGTAAGATAACAACAGAACCTGCTCCCTTTAGGTCTATTCCATCTCTTAGTCTTCTTGACTGAATGGGGCAGTCTGTCCTAAAATAGTAATGTCTTCCTCTACCAGTCCTTGCTTCCCAAGTCCTTGGCAAGTCAAGTTTTTCATTAGAATCCACATCTAAGACAACAATCCTTGAGTCCTGAAGCAAGACTGCTCCAATATTACCGGCATGAGATTTAAAAAGAGAGATGACTTCCTCTTCAGTCATCCTCCTCTTTGTAAATTCTTTCCACTTAATAATAGGAACCTTCCCGCTACAAGGAATAACATTAAAAAACCTAAAATACTTTAATGCTATTTCTAACATCTTTTACCTCCTTTCAAGACTTTCTTAAATACTCCTCAATCCAATATCTGTCGTAATCATTACACAAAAGGTAGACAAGTAAATTATTAACACAAAAAACAATTGCATTCAAAAACTGACATCTCATTGACATAGTACCCCTAATACTCCTTAAAAAAATTTTTAAGCCCTTGCATGTAGTAGACAATAACTCCACTTAATTACAAAACCAAAAATTAATACTAAAATACAGAAAAAGCACTGGAGGAGAAAGGAGGAAGGATTGAAAAAAACAATCATTACTCTTTTATTGACTTTATTCCTTACAACACCAGCTATAGCTAATGAGCTTCCAAAACAGGTTCTCTCTGCTAATCCTCTCGGACTCGTCTTTGGGATCATGAATCTTGAGTATGAAAGGACTATCGACCAGAAATCGACCTGGTCAGTAAGAGGCCTTTACTGGGGTGCTGATGATGAAGGATGGGAATGGACAGCCTTTGGACTTGGTGGGAGCTACAGGAGATACTTTGCATCCAATGCTCCTAAAGGTGGATATTGGGGTGCTGGCATAGACTCTCTTAGTATTTCAGCTGACTATGTGGATGAAAGTGGCTCATCGGTATTCTTTATACCAAAAGTAGAGATTGGATACCAGTGGCTCTTAGGAAACACAGTAGCAATCAACCTCGGTGGTGATGTTAGATACGTAATCGGTACCCTAGACATCGCAGGCGAAAAGTTCCCAGTCAGTGGATTCGGAATAGGTCTAAAGCTAGCCTTAGGCTACGCATGGTAAGATAAACTCTAAGGATTTCCTCCAGTGCTTTTTCTTAAGATATAAAACCCACTAAAATATAATCAAAAATGCTATAATAACCCATGAACATAACAAAACCATGACTAAAGAACAAAGATTTTATCAAACACTACAAAACATATTTATCGGTGCTAAGATCGAAGGCACGGGTGGTTTTGTAAATCTAATGAAGATCAAATCAAACTATTACCGTAAGATCGAAGAATTACTCAAACAAGATATCGAAAAAGCCCTTAAGAAATATCCTACTTTTAGAGATGAACTATTCGACAAGCTTTATTCATTTTTTAATAGATACTTTACTAAAAGTGGCTCTATCTATTTTAATTCTACTCCTTTCCATAACGATATTTACGAAAAAGTCTATACTGATGATAAAGATGTCATTCTCTTTTGGAAAACCAACATGCTCTACTATGTCAAAACCGATAAGATCTTCAGAAGCTTAGAGATTGAATCCGATGGGTATAAATTCTTCTTTGATGTATCTACACTTGAACATAAAAAAGCAAACGAAAAACGCAATCTGATCTATGAAATAAAAGAGATTAATAGAGACAAAACTATAAGCTTCAATGTCCTTTATTCTGAAAGAGGGCGAGTAACTAAGATTGAGGATATCCTTAAAACATTAAGACAACAAAATATATCTATAACCGAAGAACAATTAGAGAAAGCCTTCAAGATCTTTGAAAAACAAAGTGAAGTGGATTTTTTCATTAACAAAAATGCTAAATCCTTTCTACAAGAACAATTTAAACTCTGGAGTTATCAATATTTCTGGGGAGGAGCAAAAGAATGGACAGCCGATAGAGTTAATGAATTGCAGATCCTGAAAGATATTGCCTTTAAGATTATCGACTTTATCTCTCAATTTGAAGATGAGTTAGTAAGGTTCTGGAATAAGCCAAAATTTGTAAAAAATTCCAATTATGTGATTACACTAAATAGGTTAAACAACATAGAACTTATTAAAAAAATCCTAAAACATAAAAACATCAAAAAACAAATCCAAGAATGGAGAGAACTAGGAATTGTAGATGAGAATTTTAAAATAGAAGATATTATCGAAGACAAATCAACAAACAAGTACTTGACTAAAAAGTATGAGTACTTACCAATAGATACCAAATACTTCAAAGACCTTGAGCTAGAAATACTATCTCAGTTTGATAATCTAGACCAATCCCTTGATGGCTGGCTTATCAAGAGTGAGAATTACCAAGCATTGAATACAATATTGCCAAAGTTTAAAGAAAGAATCCAAACCATTTATATTGACCCACCGTTTAACAAAGAGCAAGATGCGGACTACTTCTACAATGTGAAATACAAAGACTCCACATGGATAAGTATACTTGAGAATAGATTAAAATTAGCAAAAGATCTATTAAATGAAAAAGGAAGTATCTTTGTAAGATGTGATTACAATGGCAATTGGCTTGTAAAATCTTTACTGAATGAAGTTTTTGGAAGAGAAAATTTTAGGAAT
>FWPU01006669.1_pt1 | contig 20735 bp, 21 predicted proteins | sample 2228361 | NCBI WGS metagenome assembly FWPU01 (sample SAMEA103939777, study PRJEB20133) | metagenome
GGATTGGCGGGCGCCCGGATCGGAGGGGGCCGGGCTGGCTGGGATCGTCGAGTTGGCCGGGAGTGCCCGGGATGGCCGGTAGCATCGCGGCGTTCGTACCGACGGGAACCAGCTCCGGCACCGCGTGCGGTCCCGCGTCAACCGGTCCCGACCGACAACGAGGATCATCATGAGCGTCACAGTCCGCGTACCCCCCGTGTTCCGCACCCTGACCGGCGGCGAGTCGCAGATCTCGGTGAGCGGCGGAACGGTCAAAGAGGTCCTCGCCGCGCTTGACGCCGCCCATCCCGGGTTCCGCGACAAGCTGCTCGACGGGGACGGCAACCTCGTGCGCTACGTGAACGTCTTCGTCGACGATGACGACGTGCGCTTCATGGACGGTCTGGAAACGCCGGTGCCTGACGGCGGCACCGTCTCGATCATGCAGGCCGTTGCCGGAGGCTGACCCGGGTTCGTCCCCCCACCGGCTCATCGGGCATCGGCCGCTTCACTCACCCTTCGCTCATCACTCATCGTGAGTGCCGTTCTACCAGCGACTTCGCGCGGTGGCAGGCGTGTGGGTCGCTCGCATCATTGGCGGGACCGGGAGACCCATTTTCGTCAACGCTGCAGGCCTGCCCGACGATACGTATCCCAGCGGCACGGCTCGTGCGGCGGGAACCAGAGCCCGAGTGGCCGGCTGATCCTTCTGGCGGGTGGGTCAGCCGGCCTCGGTGCTTTTCGGCCGGTGTCGATCTCCACTTCCGGTGCGGTCGTGCCCGAGCGATGATCGAGCCTCAGGCCGCGAGCGACGCGAGCATCTCGCTGCGGGACGGCCCCAGGGGGGGCTCAAGCGATCGCTTGCCGCGATCGTTGTAGACCGCGAGCACCCGACCTATCACGTCCGCATCGGCGAGCAGCGCGTCCGGCCGGTCGAGCAGGTTGAACGCTCGGATGAATGCCCGGAACACCACGGCGTCGGTGCGCACCGCGGGCATCAGGCCTTCCCGCAGCACCTCGGCCATCATCTGGTCCGGCGCGCCGTCCTGGCCGGCCTGATCTGGTCCGATCGCACTGCCGCCGGATTCGGTCGCTGCCTGTTCCCGGTGGGCGAGCTCACGGGCCATGCGATCCTGCGCGACCGCGGCGTGGTACCACGGCTCGATCTCGGCCTCGGAGGCTTCCTCGTAGGCGCGGGCTCGTGCAACCGGGTCGGCGGGATGGGCCGCGATCGTGTCGGCGAGCAGGTTTGCCTGGACGGCGGCCAGCGTGCATCCCCGGCCGTAGAGCGGGTTGGTGCACGTGTGGGCGTCGCCGACGGCGTGGAAGCCGAGCACGAGTGGCGAGCCGGTGTCATCGGTGAACCGGATCAGGCGATTGAGCAGCCCTCCCATCACGTGGACCGGAGTGATCGGTTCCGCGATGTCCGCCGCGGCCCACTGCGCCGTGGCCGGAAGGACCCCAGCGGCGCGGTTGAACGCCTCGGGGTCGAGCAGGCGGCGGCGCAACTCGTCGTCGCCGGTGCGCACGGCGAAGGTGATGGAGTGGGTCCGGTTGTCGCCCTGGAAGATCGCGTACTTCAGGTAGCCGAGGTCGGCGCCGATCGGGCCATCCTGGACGGGCGGAGCTACGCCGTCCAGGAGCCGGTAGAACCGGGAGAGATAGACGATCCCTGTGTCCTCCTCGGTGATCGGAAGCTCGATGTCGTGCTCGGCGAGCCAGTGGGCTGCGCCCGAACGCCGCCCGGTCGACGCGACCACGAGATCCGCCGCGATCGCGCGGTCGGCTCGGGTGGCGGCGAGCGATTCGCTGGTCTCGCGGATTCGGACTCCGCGGACCGTCGGCGGCCCGCCGGCAGAGCGGTCGACGAGGAGTCCCTCGACGGTCGCACCGTCGATGAGGTGGACGTTCGGGTCCTCGAGCACCACCGATCGCAGGACCCATTCGAAGGTGGTGCGGCGGCACGCCAGCGCGACGAGGTCCTCGTCGCCAGGGCGGGGTGACGGGTCGTCGATCTCGGGTGGCATCAGCTCGCAGAAGCGGATCTCGGTCGCCCCGGCGGCGAAGAGCCGATCGAGCACGTCGGGGTACCGGTCGCGCAGCAGGTTGCGGAGCCGAGCGAGTAGGGCGTGCGAGTGGCGAACCTGCGGTGCGCCTCGCCGGTCCCACCAGAACGCCTCGTCGGGGTCGGCGGGCGTCGGCGTCGCATCCCGCTCGATGATCGTGACCCGGTGGCCCCGGCGGGACAGCGCGAGGGCTGTGGCCAGGCCCCCCACGCCGGCGCCGATGACGGCGGCGTGCAGCGGTGTCGCGGCGTCGTTGCGCCCGTGTCCGGTGTCGTCGTCTGGCACCGCGTTCTCCGTTCTCCGGACCCGTTCTCCGGTCCCGCTCGGCTCTTGACTCCCCGGTCAATTGAGACGTTACCGGTGCTCGGGGCCGGCCTCCACCTCGGGCGGCGGCCCCGTCCGGGTTGCGAATCGCGAGCGAGCGTGGTTGGCTGTTAGCACTCAACAAGCGAGAGTGCTAACAGACCTGAACCCGACGGAGGGACCGATGCCGAAGATCATCGAGTTCGACGAGGCCGCACGCCGGGCGCTCGAGCGGGGCATGAACCAGCTCGCCGACGCCGTGCGGGTCACCCTCGGCCCCAAGGGCCGCAACGTGGTCCTCGAGAAGAAGTGGGGCGCACCGACCATCACCAACGACGGGGTTTCCATTGCCAAGGAGATCGAGCTCGAGGACCCGTACGAGAAGATCGGTGCGGAGCTCGTCAAGGAGGTGGCCAAGAAGACCGACGACGTCGCCGGTGACGGCACCACCACCGCCACCGTCCTCGCCTGGTCCATGGTGCGCGAGGGCCTGCGCAACGTGGCTGCGGGCGCCAACCCGATGTCGCTGAAGCGGGGCATCGAAAAGGCGGTCGACGCCGGGGTGGAGTCGATCAAGAGCCTGGCCAAGGAGGTCGAGGACAAGTCGCAGATCGCCAACGTCGCGGCGATCTCGGCGGCAGACGACGAGATCGGCGAGAAGATCGCCGAGGCGATCGACAAGGTCGGTAAAGACGGGGTGATCACCGTCGAGGAGTCGCAGACCTTCGGGATCGAGATGGACCTCGTCGAGGGCATGCGGTTCGACAAGGGCTACATCTCGCCCTACTTCGTCACCGACCCGGAGCGCATGGAGGCGGTGCTCGACAACCCCTACATCCTGCTCGTCGGGTCGAAGATCACCGCGGTGCGCGACCTCGTGCCCGTGCTGGAGAAGGTCATGCAGGCGGGCAAGCCGCTGGTGGTCATCGCCGAGGACGTCGAGGGCGAGGCGCTCGCCACCCTCGTCGTCAACAAGATCCGGGGCACGTTCCAGTCCGTGGCGGTCAAGGCGCCCGGCTTCGGTGAGCGCCGCAAGGCGATGCTGCAGGACATGGCCATCCTCACCGGGGGCCAGGTCATCACCGAGGAAGTCGGCCTGAAGCTCGAGAACACCACGCTCGACCTGCTCGGCCAGGCCCGCAAGGTCGTGGTCACCAAGGACGAGACCACCATCGTCGAGGGTGCCGGCACCGACGCGGACATCCAGGGCCGCATCAACCAGATCAAGAGCGAGATCGAGAACACCGATTCGGACTACGACCGGGAGAAGCTGCAGGAGCGGCTGGCCAAGCTGTCCGGTGGCGTGGCGATCCTGAAGGTCGGTGCGGCCACCGAGGTCGAGCTCAAGGAGAAGAAGCACCGCATCGAGGACGCGGTGAGCACCACCAAGGCGGCCATCGAGGAAGGCGTCGTGGCCGGCGGTGGGGTCACCCTGCTGCGGGCGCAGGCCAAGGTGCTGGACCTGGTCAAGGACCTTCCGGCCGACGAGGCCACCGGTGCCAAGATCGTCGCCCACGCGTTGGAGGAACCGCTCAAGCAGATCGCCCGCAACGCCGGCCTCGAAGGTGGCGTCGTCGTGGAGCGGGTGCGTCACCTTGACACGCCCTCCGAGGGCCTCAACGCCGCGACCGGGGAGTACGAGGACCTCGTGAAGGCGGGCATCATCGACGCGGCGAAGGTGACCCGTTCCGCCCTGCAGAACGCGGCGTCGATCGCGGCGTTGTTCCTCACCACCGAGGCGGTGATCGCGGACAAGCCGGAGGAGAAGGCGCCGGCCATGCCCGGCGGCGGTGACATGGACTTCTGATCCGTTCCGCCTACCGGCAAGGTCTCCACCAACCACCCACCACCCCCTTTCGAGAGGTGGCGTTTCGGCGCCACCTCTCGTCGTTTTCCGGGTGTCCGTGGGACGTCAGTGCGATGGCGCCCATGCTTTCCGGGGCGTGGGGGTCTCGAATGTGGGACTGGGGTGCCCCGGTTGGTGGACCGCAGCTTCTGGGGTGTGGGGGTCTCGAACGTGGGACTGGGGCGCCCCGGTTGGTGGGCGGAGGCGGCGCTGCGGGGATCGGTACGCTGCCGGAGCATGGCCAGGGGTCGGACCACCAGGGTGCTGACGACGGTGGTGGAGGACGGTCGGCGTTCCCGGCGTCCCGACACCGTGATCGTCGAGGAGCCGCTCTCGATCCACCTCGACGGTGTTCTCGTCGCCACCACCATGCGCACGCCAGGCGACGATTTCGAGTTGGCCAGCGGCTTCTGCCTCACCGAAGGGCTCCTCGGCGGGGCACCGGTGCTGTCGTGCCGCTACTGCGGCACCGGCTCCGCGACCGAAACCGAGTTCAACGCCGTGTCCGTCGAGACGGGGGGGAAAGCGCCCCGACCCGAGCCCCGACTGACCGTGGTGACCGCGGCGTGCGGGCTCTGCGGCTCGCGGTCGATCGACGAGCTCGGCGAACGCCTCCACCCGTTGGTCGGTGTCGAGGCCTTCCCGTTGGAGCTGCTGGCCCGGGTCCCGGCGTTGGCGCTCGAGGAACAGAAGCTCTTCGAGTTGACCGGGGCGGTGCACGCGGCGGCGGCGATCGACCGGGCCGGTCGGGTGGTCGCGCTCCGGGAGGACGTGGGCCGGCACAACGCGGTCGACAAGGTGGTGGGGCGGCTGCTGCTCGACGGCGTCCTTCCGGCTCATGACCTGGCGCTCTACGCCAGCGGGCGCGCCTCGTTCGAGATCGTGGCGAAGGCGTGGGCGGCTGGCTTCGGCGCGGTGGTTGCCGTGAGCGCGCCGTCGGCGCTGGCGGTCGAGGCGGCCCGGCGGGCCGGCATCGTGCTCGCCGGGTTCGTTCGCGACGGCCGCATGGTGGTGTACTCACCTGAACAGCCGTGAAGGTGGAGGCCGCATGAAGTTCGAACTGCACCCTGAGCTGTGGGCGGGGCTTGCACCCAACGGGATCGGCCGGCAGAAGCCCCACCACTACCGGGAGATGCTCTCGGTGGCGTGGGACAACCGGGCCCATCCGAAGTACGCCTGGAACGTCCTCACCAAAGGCGTCTGCGATGGCTGCGCCCTCGGAGCCGCCGGGCTGCACGACTGGACCATCGACGGCATCCACCTGTGCACCACCCGGCTGCGGCTCTTGGAGCTGAACACCGCCGACGCGTTCGATCCCGCGGTGCTCGGGGACGCCGAGCTGCTACGGGGCCGGCGAGACGATCAGCTCCGGGCTCTCGGCCGGCTCGGCTACCCGATGCGGCGGAGCCGGGGGGAGCGAGGGTTCCGCCGCATCAGCTGGGACGAGGCACTGACGGCGGTGAGCGACGGGCTGCGCAAGGCCGGCGGCGATCGCAGCGCGCTCTACCTCACGAGCCGGGGGCTCACCAACGAGACCTACTACGTCGCGGGGAAGGCAGCGCGGGCGCTCGGTATCACCTCGGTGGACTCCGCAGCCAGGGTGTGCCACGCCCCGTCGACCGTGGCGCTGCGCGAGACGATCGGTGTCGCGGCCGCGACCTGCTCGCTGCGAGATGTCATCGAATCCGACCTCGTCGTCATCTGGGGGGCGAACCCGGCCAACAACCAGCCGGTGTTCATGAAGTACCTGTATCTCGCCCGCCGCCGGGGCACCCGGGTCGTCGTCGTGAACCCGTACCTCGAGCCGGGCCTCGACCGTTACTGGGTGCCGTCGAACCTCGAGTCGGCCTGGTTCGGCACCAAGATGTGCGACCTTCACGTCCCGGTGCGACCGGGTGGCGACGTGGCGTTCGCCAACGCCGCGCTCAAAGCGCTGATCGATCGGGGTGCGCTCGACGAGCGCTTCATCGCCGAGCACACCGAGGGGTGGGCGGAGCTGCGCGCCGCGCTCGATGACATGCCAGCCGACGAGTTGTTGCGGGCCGCGGGAATCGACCGGTGGACCCTCGACGCGTTCGTCGATGAGTATGCCGGTGCCAGTGCCGCCATCTTGCTGTGGTCCATGGGCGTCACCCAGCACCGGGACGCCACCGACGGCGTCCGTGCCATCGTCAACCTCGGCCTGGCCCGGGGCAACATCGGGCGTGACGGCGCCGGCCTCATGCCGCTACGGGGCCACTCGGGCGTGCAGGGCGGGGCGGAGATGGGCGCGTATGCGACGGCGCTTCCCGGCGGGCTCGACGTGAACGCCGACAACGCCGCCGCGCTCGCCGCGGTCTGGGGGTTCCCGGTGCCGGACCGACCCGGGCGGACCGCGCCGGAGATGGTCGACGCGGCCGAGCGCGGCGAGCTGGACGTGCTGTGGTGCTCCGGGGGCAACTTCTGCGACGTCCTGCCCGATCCGCCGCGGGTCGAAGCGGCGCTCGAACGGGTGCCGTTGCGTGTCCACCAGGACATCGTGGTGACGTCCCAGATGCTCGTTCCCGGTGACGACGTCAGCAGGAAGGCGGGTGAACCGAGACGACGACGGAGCGGCGGGTCGCCTACTCGCCGGAGATCCCGCGCCGGGTCGGTGAGGCTCGTAGCGAGTGGCGCCTCTTCGCCGCGGTCGCCCAACGCACCCGACCCGACCTCGCCCGGTTCTTCCAGTGGCCCGACCACCGGGCGCTGCGGGCCGAGATCGCCGCGGTGGTGCCCGCGTACGACGGCATCCAGCACCTCCATCAGACCGGTGATGCGATCCAGTGGGGCGGCCGCCACCTGTGTGCCGGAGGAGTGTGCCCCACCCCCTCCGGCCGGGGCCGCTTCAGCGTCGTGCGCGGTGCCCAGCGCGCGGTTCCCGACGGCATGTTCACCGTCACCACCCGCCGAGGGAAGCAGTTCAACTCGATGGTGCTGGCACCGACCGATCCGCTCACGGGAGCCGGGCGCGACACGATCTTCATCGACCGGTCGGATGCCGAGGCTCTGGGCTGGGGAGAAGGGCAGTTGGTCATGCTGCGATCGGAGGTCGGGCAGCTGGTGGGACGGCTGAAGCTGGTGCGGCTGCCGGCGCGTACGTTGCAGGTGCACTGGCCGGAAGGCAACGTGCTGATCTCCGGTTCGCCCTCCGACCGCGAGCCGGCTTCCAAGGTGCCCGACTACAACGCCCTCGTCACCGTCGAAGCGGTGGACGCTACCGCGGGGACCCACGCCGCCGCCGCCGGCACGCCCGCCCCCGCGCCGCCGGGCGGCGCCGCTTCGCCAGGCTGATCGGCCCGCCCGTACACTTGCCGCCGTGACGTCGCCTGCCGATCCTGCCGACCCTGCCGAGCCGGCGCCGGCCGTTCCGTCGGTGGGGTGGGGAGTCCTGCACCTGTTCTGCAAGGCATCGCCGCTCGCCGACCCGGGCGAGATCGAAGCGGCAGTGAGCGCGGCGGAGGCCGACGGCTATCAGGTGGTGGTCGTGGCGGTGCTCGGGCACAAGGCCGATCTGGCCTTCATGGCGCTCGGCCCCGACCTGTGGCGCCTCCGCGAGTTGCAGACCGCGCTGCAACGAGCAGGCCTCGAGGTCGTCGACTCGTACGTCTCGCTCACCGAGGTGTCCGAATACGCCCAGGGTGTGCCCGACGATCTCAAGCAGGCCCGCCTCTATCCCAACCTCCCCCCGGACGGAAAGCGGTGCTGGTGCTTCTACCCGATGTCGAAGCGCCGGCAGCCCGAGGCGAACTGGTTCACTTTGCCGTACTACGACCGCAACGAGCTCATGCACGAGCACGGCGCATCGGGTCGGAAGTTCGCGGGCCGGGTGCTCCAGGTGGTCACCGGGTCGACCGGTGTCGACGATTACGAGTGGGGGGTCACGCTGTTCGCCGTGAACCCCGACGACCTGAAAGAGGTCGTCTACACCATGCGCTTCGACCGGGCTTCGGCCATCTACGCCGAGTTCGGCCCGTTCTACATCGGCATGGTCGCCCCGGTGCGCGACGTGCTCGAACGGGTGGGCCTCGGAGGCGACTGAGGTGGAGGCCCTTCCCCCACCGCCACTTGGGCGGCTGGAGTCCCTGCGCGCCCGCCTTCGGGAGCTCGGTCGGGTCGTCGTGGCGTTCAGCGGTGGTTGCGACTCCGCGTTCCTCGCCCGGGTCGCCCACGACACGCTCGGGTTCGCCCGCACCACGGTCGTCACGGCGGTGTCACCGTCGCTGGCCGCCGTCGAGCACGAGGACTGCGCGTCGCTCGCGCTCGAGTGGGGACTCGACTGGCTCGAGGTGTTCACTGACGAGATGACGAACGCCGCGTACCTGGCCAACGACGGCGACCGCTGCTTCTGGTGCAAGGACGCGCTGATGGACGCGCTGTTGCCGATCGCGCGGGAGCGCGACGCGACGGTGGTGCTCGGGGTGAACGTGGACGACCTCGGTGACCACCGGCCCGGCCAGCGGGCCGCGGCGCAGCGTGGCGCGGTGTTCCCGCTCGTGGAGGCCGGCCTCGCCAAGCGCGATGTCCGCTCGCTGTCGCGCCATCTCGGTTTGCGGACCTGGGACAAGCCGGCGGCGGCATGCCTCGCGTCGCGGCTGCCGTACGGGACGCCGGTCAGCTTCGCGGTCCTGTCGTCGGTGGAGAAAGCGGAACTGGCGCTGCGCCGGCTGGGCTTCGCCGCGGTGCGGGTGCGCCACTACGGCGACACCGCCCGCGTTGAGGTCCCGCTCGATGATCTGCCCCGTCTGGTCGAGCACCGGACCCGAGTCGTCGCGGGGGTGCGTGCCGCGGGTTACCGGTACGTCACCGTCGACCTCGAGGGGCTCCGGTCGGGCAACCTCAACGCTGCCCTGGCTACATCACCATGTGACCGTACATCTCGCCCAGCGGATCGGCGATGAGCTCGATGCGAGCACCGTCAGGATCGCGGAAGTAGAGGCTCGTCTCGAGCGCGAGGTAGTCGATACCCGCCGCGTCGAGCTTCGTCTTCAGGTGCGTCCACCGTTCGGGTTCGACCGAGATGGCGAGGTGGTGGAGCCCACCGAGGACCTCCGCGTAGTCACCGAGATCGAGATCGGGAAAGGTGAAGAACGCCAGGGCGTTGCCGTGGCCGATGTCGAAGAAGAAGTGGTGGGAGCCGTGGTAGTCGCGGTTCTCGAAGATGTCGGTGAGCGGGAACTCCAGAAGGTCCTGGTAGAAGCGCACGGTTCGTTCGACGTCACCGCTCAGCAACGCCACGTGGTGGACGCCACGAGCCGAGCTCGCCGGCCGCTCGTCCCGCGGCTGCAGGTACCGGTCGCGGATGCGCGCCCGCTCCTCGTCGCGGGCGGCCCGCTCCTTTGCATCGATGGTCATGGCTCACTCTCCTTGCGTGCTCGAGATCGGTGGGTCCTCACGCCGTGGCCCAGATCAGCACCTCGGAACCCTCTGGACCGGCTACGAGGGGCAGAACCCCGACACCGGTGAGGCGGGCAGCGTCGCCCACCGCCAGTTCGTGGTCGTCCCCCAGCACCGCGTGGCCCGAAGCCACGAACACGTGCACGAAGGGTGCGTCGGGGACATCGACCGGTTCCCCTTCGGTGAGACGCCCGGCGAGCAGTACGGCGTCGCGCTGGTTGATGTGCAGGGCGGCGTCGCCGACGCCGTCGGCGATGCGAACCAAACCGCCGCGTGCGAGCTGGTCGCTCACGTCGACCTGCTCGTAACTCGGTTCGACCCCTCGGCGATCGGGGAGGACCCACATCTGGACCAGATGAACGGGCTCGGTCCTGCTCGCGTTCATCTCGGAGTGGCGTACCCCGGTCCCCGCGCTCATCCGCTGTGCCAGGCCCGGATAGATGACGCCGCGAGCACCGGTGGAGTCGCGGTGTTCGAGCTGTCCGTCCAGCACCCACGTGACGATCTCCATGTCACGGTGTGGGTGGGGTGGGAAGCCGGCCCCCGGGGCGATGACGTCGTCGTTGCTGACGACCAGCAACCCGTGGTTCACGTTCCTGGGGTCGTAGTGATCGTTGAAGCTGAACGAGTGCCACGAGTCGAGCCAGTCGGTCCGGGTGTGGAACCGCTCTCCGGCCCGCTTGATGACGATGCTTCCCACGACTCCCTCCAACCGAGCTCGTGCCGTCATGTTCCTCCCGGATCGGCCGGGTCGCTTGGGCCACCGGGTTCCTTCGTGACTTCTTCCTTCACTCGCGTCCAGGTGGGGAAGGCGAGGTGCTCGACGCCGAGTCGCTCGATGATACGGCCTCGTGCTGCCAGCTCCCGGAGGCAGCGTCGGGCCACCTCCAGATCACCGACCATGGCGATGTAGTCGGCCACCGTGACGAGCAGCGGTCCGGCGGACGCGTCGGCGTCCCCCTCCCGTAGCAGCGCATCGACCTCGAGCACCGGCCGGCACGGGTTGTCACCGTTCACGGCGAAGCAGTGGTACACCACGCCCTCGAACACCGAAACGGCCCGGATGCGCACGTGGTCATCATTGCCGCCGCTACCAGCGCCCGCGGCACAATGCTGACGCGATGGAGACCGACCTCGAACGGGCCGAACGGCGCTTCGCGGCACTCTCCCAGGAGCTCGCCCGCTCGCTGGAGCAGGCGCTGCCCGGCTGGGTCGTCGCCGCGGTGCGCCAGGTCCTGATCGCCTCGACCGGCCGGGCCGAGCCGGCCGTGATGGACGCGGCGCGGGTGGCCGGGCAGGACGCGGCCCGCGAGATCGGCGCCGAGCTGCGATCGCTGCTCGGCGCGGACATCGATCACCAGCGCACCACGCCGCTCGCCGTCGTTCGCGGCGCGGTGCGCTACCCCACCGAGGTGCTACGGGCGGCAGGCGTCCCGCCCACCCGCCGGGACGAAGTCGCCGAGCGGCAGTTCCCCGGCGATGACTACGACCTCACGCCGGCTCGGTTCGCCGACCTCGCCAGTGGGGAGCCGGGCACGCCGGACGCGGGTCGCCTGGCCGAGCTGGGGATCGAATGGGGCGCGGCCAAGGCCTACCTGCACCGGTCCCGTCACCGCCGACCACTGGCTTGACCGACCGGAGATCGCGGTTGCCACCTACATATCGTCGTCCCCTTCGGTCTGCTGCCAGCCCGCGTTCGAGATCTTCCTCGGTTCGAAGAACAGGCAGTCGACCGGACACGCGAACGGCGCCGGTTCGTTGGCGCCGAGCCGGCAGCGCTGGATCACCTCGTCGCCTTGGGAACGGGTCGAGTAGTGGCGGCAGTCGTCGCGGACGCCCACACCCCAAAGTGTGCCAGTGACGGTTGACGCCGGTCGAGATGCGTGCGCACCGAGGACCGGTAACCTCCGAACGATGGCCGAGCGACTCGTGGTGATCGGAGGAGACGCGGGCGGGATGGCGGCGGCATCGCAAGCTCGCCGCCTCCGTCCCGACCGCTCCACCTTCGAGATCGTGGCCTTCGAGCGGGGCGGTCGTACCAGCTTCTCCGCCTGCGGCATCCCGTACCGGGTCGGCGGCCTCGTCAAGGAGCTCGACGACCTCGTCGCCCGGACACCGGCGGAGCACCGGCGGCGTGGCATCGACGTTCGCGTCCACCACGAGGTGCGGGGCATCGACCTCGACGCCCGGACCGTGGAGGTGGTCGATCTCGCAACGGGACGACCCGCCGTCGAGCCGTTCGATCAGTTGCTCATCGGCACCGGCGCCCGCCCGATCCGGCCCGATCTCCCCGGGATCTCACTCGAGTTCGTCCACGGCGTCCAGAACCTCGACGACGCTGACGATCTGCTGGCGCACGCCGCGGACGCCAGCTGCCGCCGAGTCGTCGTCGTCGGAGGCGGCTACATCGGCCAGGAGATGGCCGAGGGCTTCCTCCTCTGGGGTGCCGAGGTCACCGTGGTCGAAGCCGCGACCGAAGTGATGCCCACGCTCGATCCGGAGATGGGCGCGCTCGTACGGGAGGCGATGCAGCGCCACGGGGTCGATGTTCGCACCGACCTGCCCGTCGAGGGCTTCGAGCCGGGCTGGGTGCTGACCGCCGATGGCCCCGTCGAGGCCGACATCGTCGTGCTCGGCATCGGTGTCCAACCGAACGGTGAGCTCGCCGGTGCCGCCGGCATCGAGCTCGGCGTCCGCGGCGCGATCAAGGTCGACCGGCGCCAGCGCACCAGCGCCGACGGCGTGTGGGCCGCGGGCGACTGCTGCCAGTCCATCCATCTCGTCAGCCAGCAGCCCGTCCATGTCGCGCTGGGCACCGTCGCCAACCGCCAGGCCCGCGTCGCGGGCACCAACATCGGCGGCGGCTACGCCAGCTTCCCCGGCGTGCTCGGCAGCGCGGTGACCAAGCTCTGCTCGACCGAGATCGGTCGCACCGGCCTGACCGAGGCCCAGGCGCGGTCCGCCGGCTTCGAGCCGGTGGGCACGGTGATCCGCTCGACGACCCGGGCCGCCTACTACCCCGGGGCCGAGCCCGTCCACGTCAAGGTCGTGGCCGATCGGGGAACGGGGCGGGTGCTCGGGGCTCAGATCGTCGGGGGGTCAGGAACGGCCAAGCGCATCGACACCGTCGCGGTGGCGATCACGGCGGGCATGACCGCGGAGGAGTTGGCTGCCGTGGACCTTTCCTACGCGCCACCGTTCTCGCCGGTCTGGGATCCCGTGTTGATCGCGGCCCGCGCGACCGCCGCGCTGGCCTGACCAGCCGCTCCGCCGGCCCCGTGGGTGGTCGCGACAGCCACGTCTCAGACACCGTTAACACAGCGGAAACAGGCATTCACCGAGCCGAAACATCGCAGATATTGCCGGGAAACACCATTTCGCCAATCTGTCGTGGACCTTGCCCTTTTCTGATGGGGCAGCCGGCCGTTAGGAGGAGAGGCGTAGTGGAGATCGATGCCGGGAACACCGCGTGGATGCTCATATCCACCGCACTGGTGCTGTTCATGACGCCTGGCCTGGCGTTTTTCTACGGCGGCATGGTGCGGTCCAAGAACATCCTCGGGATGCTGATGCAGAACTTCTTTGCCATGGGCATGCTCGCGGTGCTGTGGGTCCTCGTGGGGTTCACACTCGCGTTCGGCAACTTCGGCGACGGGGGGTGGATCGGGAACTTCGACCACTTCGCGTTCGACAGGGTGAGCCAGGGCGCCGTGACCCTGGGCGAAGGGACCTGGGTGTCGAGCGGGGAAGGGCTGGCGCTGACCATCCCGTTCATCCTGTTCGCCGCCTTCCAGATGACCTTCGCCATCATCACGCCGGCGCTGATCACCGGCTCGACGGCGGATCGCATGAAGTTCAAGGCCTACGCGATCTTCATCGGCGCCTGGTTGATCCTGGTGTACGCGCCGGTCGCCCACTGGGTGTTCGGTGGGGGATTCCTCGCCAAGATGGGCGCGCTGGACTTCGCCGGTGGCGCCGTGGTCCACATCAACGCCGGCGCGGCGGGTCTGGCCATGGCCATCCTGCTCGGCAAGCGCAAGGGATGGCCCAGCGAGCCGATGCACCCGCACTCGCTGCCGTGGACGCTGATCGGTACCGGCATCCTCTGGTTCGGTTGGGCCGGCTTCAACGCCGGGTCCGCGCTGGCCGCGGACGGGATCGCTGCGCAGGCGCTGTTGAACACCTTCACCGCCGCGTCGGCTGCCATGCTCGGCTGGCTGATCGTGGAGAAGCTCAAAGACGGCAAGCCGACGACGCTGGGCGCAGCGTCGGGTGCGGTCGCCGGCCTGGTCGCGATCACGCCCTGTGCCGGCTTCGTCGGGGGCATGGCGCCCATCGCCATCGGCTTCATCACCGGGGCGGTGTGCTTCCTCGCCATCCAGCTCAAGTTCCGTTTCGGCTATGACGACTCGCTCGATGTCGTCGGGGTGCACCTCGTCGGCGGGCTCATGGGCTCGATCCTGCTCGGGCTGTTCGCTTCGACCGAGTACAACCCTGCCGGTGCCAACGGCCTGTTCGCCCAGGGCGGCAGCGCCGACCTGCTGGTCGACCAGATCGTGGCATCCGCGATCGTCCTCGCCTTTTCTCTGGTGATGTCGCTGGTGATCGGCAAGATCATCGACCTCGCGTTCGGGCTGCGGGTGGACGAGGACGAAGAGGAGCAGGGCCTCGACATCACGCAGCACGCCGAAGTCGCCTACAACATGTGATGGACCAACACGGAACGGAGTTCGCATGAAGCTCGTCACGGCGATCATCAAGCCGCACAAGCTCGAAGACGTGAAGGATGCGTTGAAGCAAGCAGGGGTCCACGGCCTCACCGTCACCGAGGTCAAGGGGTTCGGCCGCCAGGGCGGCCACACCGAGATCTACCGGGGCGCCGAGTACGTGGTCGATCTCCTGCCCAAGGTTCGGATCGAGATGGTCGTTGACGATTTCGACGCCGAGAAGGTGGCCGACACGATCGTGGCGACCGCTCGTACGGGCAAGATCGGCGACGGCAAGGTGTGGATCACGCCAGTCGACCGAATCGTTCGCATCCGCACCGGCGAGATGGACACCGATGCGCTCTAGGGCCTCTAGGGCACGGTGTCGGTGCTGAAGCGTGAGTCGCTGATCGCAGATCGCACGCTGATGGGCCTGGTCTTGTGCCAGGCCCTCAGCCGCGACATGGACGAATGGGTCGCCGAGCTGTTCGACGCGGCCGGTGCGCCCGGCGGCGTGGCACTGGTGGCGGTGGGGGGATACGGGCGGGCCGAGCTGTCACCGCAGAGCGACATCGACCTGCTCCTCGTCCACGACGGTCGCCGTGAGGTGCGGGAGATCGCCGAGCGGATCTGGTATCCGATCTGGGACCAGCGGCTGAAGCTGGGACACGCCGTGCGCACGGTGAAGGAGGCGCTGGCGCTGGCCGCCGATGACCTGGAGACGGCGACCTCCTTGCTCTCGGCGCGGCTCGTTGCCGGCGACGTGGGGCTCGCCAACGACCTGACCGGCCGGGCCCTTGCGCTGTGGCGCAGGAAGGCGAAGCGGTTCCTTTCCGAGCTCAGGCGGGGTGTGCAGGACCGCCACGCCGGCGCCGGGGAGGTCGCGTTCCTGCTCGAGCCCGATCTCAAGCAGGGCCGAGGTGGGCTGCGCGACGTCCATGCCATCCGCTGGGCGGCGGCTGCCGACGCCTTGTCGCTCGACGAGTACGACAACGAGGTCGAGGCGGCCTACGACGAGCTCCTGGGCGCTCGGGTCGAGCTGCACCGGCTCACGCGAAAGGCGTCCGACCGTCTCCTGCTGGAGGAGCAGGATGCAGTCGCGGCGGCGCTCGGCTACGGCGACGCCGATGCGTTGATGCGATCGATCTCATCGGCCGCACGCCAGGTGGCCTGGGCCAGCGACGAGGTCTGGCACCGTGTCGGCGCCTGGCTCAAGGGTCCGTCGATGACGAGGCTGCACCGTGATCGCGAGCTCGCGGCCGGCGTCGTGCTCCGAGATGGCGACGTCCACCTCCACGATGCCGCGGACCCTGCCACCGATCCGCTGTTGGTGCTGCGCGCGGCTGTCGGTGCGGCGCGGGCCCGGACCCGGATCGACCGTCGATCGCTCGACCGTCTGGCGCAGCGGTCGGCTCCCTTGCCCGTTCCCTGGCCCCACGAAGCCCGTTCGCTCTTCGCCGACCTGCTGCTGGTGGGCGAGCCGGCGGTGCCGGTCATCGAGGCGTTGGACCGCAAGGGCCTCTGGGTGCGCCTGCTGCCGGAGTGGGACCCGGTGCGGTGCCGGCCTCAGCGCAACGCCTATCACACCTACACCGTGGACCGGCACCTCTGCCAGGCAGCCTCGAACGCCGCCGCGCTCGCAAGCCGGGTCGACCGGCCGGATCTGCTCGTCGTGGGCACGCTGCTCCACGACATCGGCAAGGGCTATCCGGGTGACCACACCGAGGTCGGCATCGAGGTGGTCGGCCGCATCGCGGCGCGCATGGGCTACGACGTGCAGGACACGGAGGTGCTGCAGGAGATGGTCCGGCTCCACCTCCTCCTCCCCGACATCGCGACCCGTCGGGACATCGACGATGACGGCACCATCCGCAAGGTCGCCAGCGAGGTCGGGTCGCTCAGCACGCTGTACCTCCTGCACGCTCTCACCGAAGCAGATTCGCTCGCGACTGGTCCTGCGGCGTGGAACGGCTGGAAGGCGTCGCTCGTCGAGGGGCTCGTCGAGCGGACGGCCCATGTACTCGGCGGCGGCTCGGTCGAGGACGTGACGGCTGATGCGTTTCCCGGCCCTGAGCTGCTGGCGCGCATGGCGTAAGGCAAGCGGGTCATCGAAGGATCGGGTGACCAGCTGGTGGTCATCGCGCCCGACCGCCCCGGCCTGTTCAGCCGGGTGTCGGGCGTGCTCGCCCTGAACGGGCTCGATGTCCTCGACGCCAACGCGTACTCCTCCGACGACGGCATGGCCGCCGAGCGGTTCCGGGTCGAGAGCGGCATCGGGCCGGTGATCCCCTGGGACCGGGTCGAGCGCGACCTCGAGCTCGCGCTGGACGGCAGGCTCGCGCTGACCGCGCGGCTGGCCGAGCGAGCCCGGCGGTACACGACGAGCCGGGGGTCGGCGCGGGCGCCGGCGCTGCGCCCCCCGCAGGTCACCTTCGACAACGAGACCTCCGACTGCTCGACGGTGCTGGAGGTGCACGCTTCGGACTCGATCGGTCTGCTCTACCGCGTCACCCGGGCGATCGCCGAGCTCGACCTCGACATCCGCAGCGCCAAGATCCAGACCATGGGTTCGGAGGTGGTCGACTCGTTCTACCTGCGCGACCGCGCCGGCGGGAAGCTCATCGACGACTCGCTTCTCGCCGAGCTCGAGCGGGCCCTGCTCCATGCACTCGCGGACGGGTGATGGATGGGCTTCGCTCCTATTTGGTAACGAGTTCTCGTTGGTAACGTGTTCTTCCGCGGTGCCCGGCGGGATTGCCGTAGCGTTGTCCCATGGTCGTCAAACGGGTAGGCATCGTGGGCACGGGCATCATGGGTTCCGGCATCGCCGGGCTCGCCGCGGCCTCGGGATTCGAGGTCGTTGTCCGCTCGCGGACTGAGGGCTCCGCCGGCGCGTTCCTCGCCGGGCTCGAAAAGCAGCTCAACCGGCAGGTCGAGAAGGGCAAGCTTACTGAAGAAGCGCGCGATGAGACCCTGGCGAGGGTCCGTGCGACGTCCTCGCTGACCGAGTTGGCCGGCTGTGAGCTGGTGATCGAAGCGGTCGTGGAGGATCTCGCCACGAAGAGGGAGCTCTTTCGGGAGCTCAACCACATCTGCGGTGGGGAGACGATCCTCGCCTCGAACACTTCGACGCTCTCGGTCATCGACCTCGCGATGGAGACACATCGGCCGGACCGGGTCTGCGGCCTCCACTTCTTCAACCCGGCCCAGATCATGCCGCTCGTGGAGATCGCCCGGCCCCTCACCACGAGCGACGAGACGATCGACGAGGTTCGCGCCTTCGTTGAGCGGTGCGGCAAGAGCCCGGTCGTGGTCAAGGACTCGACGGGCTTCATCGTGAACGCGTTGCTCTTCGGCTACCTCGGCAACGCGGTGCGCATGCTCGAGCAGCAGGTCGCCTCGATGGAGGACATCGACCGGGCGATGAAGGGTGGGTGCAACTTCCCGATGGGCCCCTTCGAGCTCTATGACCTCATCGGCCTCGATGTGTGCGTCGCCGTGTTCGACGCGCTCTTCGACGAGTACCGCGAGCAGCAGTACGCCTGCCCCCCGCTGCTCCGCCGCATGGTTGCGGCTGGCCATCTCGGGCGCAAAGCGGGCCGGGGCTTCTACGACTACCGCTGATCTGGCTTCGATGTAGGTTCTCGGCCGTGACGGAGCGGCCACGTGTGACTCCCCAGGGCCTGATCCGGTGGAGCGAGTCGCTCGCCGGATACGTCGCCGGCTTCGATCACTGGGGGGAGCATGTGTTCCGCTCCATCAGGGGCGAGAACGTGGGGGTCATGTACGACCGGCCCCAGACACCGCCGTGGCGTCGTGACGCCGGGGCCGGGTAAAGGGCTCTCGGCCTCGGTGCGCCCTACGAGCGGGTGTCGCGGGCGGACCCGGATCAGGTCAGACCGCCGTCGCTTCCTTCGGTGCCGCGGCTTCGACGGACGGGAGCGCGCTCGGCTCGCCGGCGAAGGTCTGGGCTCGGGCCGCGGTGCCCGCGGCGGGCAACCGGACTTCGACGATGAGGCCGCCTCCATCCCGGGGCCGCACCGTCACCGCGCCACCGTGGGCGCGGGCCACGGACTGGATGATCGTCATCCCCAGTCCGTAGCCGGGGCGCTTCGCCGTGGCCCGGTGGAACGGTTTGAGGATCTCGTCGACCTGATCGGCGCTGAGCGTGTCGCCGGTGTTCTCGAGCCGCACCAGCACCTCGCGCGAGTGCCGCCTGATGGTGACTTCGAGCCATCCGCCGGCCGTGTTGTGACCGATCGCGTTGTCCACGAGGTTGGCCATCAAGCGCTCGAGCAGCCACGGGTCGCCGTCGACCGGTGCGGGACCGGTTCCGAGGTCGAGCTCGACGTGGATGCCGGCCTGATCGGCGGCTTCGATGCGTTCGGCCACGACGTCGCCCGCGAGGTCGGCCAGATCGACCCGTTTCCGGTCGCTCATGGTGCTCTCGCTGCGGGCCAACGTGAGCAGGCTCTCCAGCAGTGCCTCCGACCGGCGGGCCTGCGTGCTGACGGTGCGCGCCAACTGCCGTTCCCGCTCGGTCGCCGCCGGGTCGTCGAGCAGCAGATCCGACTCGGCCCGGATCACCGAAAGCGGCGTACGCAGTTCGTGTGACACGGTCGCGGCGAAGCGGCGTTGGGCCTCGAACGCCCGCTCCAAGCGGGAGAGCATCCCGTCGAGCGTGTCGGCCAGCTCTTTGAGTTCGTCGCTCGGCCCTTCGATGGCGAGACGTTCGTGAAGGTTGTCTTCCGACAGCCGCCGGGCCCGCTCGGTCAGCTCGGCGACAGGCCGCAGGGCTCGACCGGCGACGAGCCACCCGATCCCGATCGAGACGACCACCATTCCGGCCAGGGCAACCCCGGAGCCCCGGACCAGCGAGCTGAGGGTGTCCTGGCGGATGTCGGCCTGCACCTCCTTGATGACCTGGCCGACCGTTCGCGTCTCAGGTCGTTTCGGCGACTCCGGCGTCGGCAGGTTGAAGAAGAAGTCGACGGAGGTGCGGTCGTACCCGTAGGTCTCAATCACCCGCTGGTCGGACTTGCCTTCGTCCTTGCGCAGCGCTTCGTCGACGAACTGGTAGCTGACGTAGAGAAGACCGACGCCGCACAGCACGAACATGCAGCCGTAGAAGACCGTGAGCCGGAGGCGGATCGTCGATCGCTTTCGGGTGGCCATGGCGGCTCCTTCCCGAGTGGCGCCGGCGGCTCAGATGAGCCGGTACCCGACCCCGACCACCGTCTCGATGATCGGAGGGTCCCCGAGCTTCCGGCGCAAGGTCATGACAGTGATGCGAATCGCGTTGGTGAACGGGTCGGTGTTCTCGTCCCACACCTTTTCGAGCAGCTCCTCGGAGCTGACGACCCGGCCGCCGGCCGAAGCCAGCACCTCGAGCACGCCGAACTCCTTGCGGGTGAGCGAGATCTCGCGGTCGCCCCGGGTGACCCTTCGTTGGGGGACGTCGACGGTGAGGTCGCCGTGGGTCAGCGACGGTGGCACCAGCGCAGGGACCCGTCGCCCCAGCGCCCGAACCCGCGCGACCAGCTCCTTCATCGCGAACGGCTTGGGCAGGTAGTCGTCGGCGCCGAGCGCGAGGCCCGATACGCGATCATCCAGCGTGCCGGACGCGGTGAGCATCAGGATCCGCTCCCCGTTGCCGGTCTCGGTGAGGTGGCGGCACACGTCGTCGCCGTGGACCTTCGGTAGGTCCCGGTCGAGCACCACCACGTCGTAGGTGGTGAACATGGTCTTGTCGATCGCTTCTTCGCCGTCGTGAGCGACGTCGACCGCCAGCGCCTCCTGACGGAGGCCCCGGGCGATGACATCGGCTAATGCCTGGTCGTCTTCGACCACGAGCACCCGCACAGATGCCCCCTCGTTCGATGGCTGCCGGACGTGAGTGTCGGTACCGGTACGCGTTGTGACTGTCGTCACCACGAGCACCGTGCCCGACCCTCCATATTGCCTGCGTAAGCCGGTCGATGGCTCGCACCGCACCACCCTGGCGCGGGATCATCTACCGAAACGTAGAGAATCCCGCGCCGGTGATCGGGTGTCTCCCCAGCCCGGCCGGCGTCAGAGGGCCTTACGGCGATCATACGAGGCTCGCCCTAGTTTGGTGACTGTGGTCACAAGCGACCGGTCGTCGGCCGCGGGGGAATGATTCGCTCCGGGGGGTCTCGATGGATCTAGCTGCTGGAAGCATCAACGCGGCGGAGCCGGCACGAGGGGACGCCGGCGCTGCCTACAGCATGCCGATGCGGGTCGTGCTCGCCGCGCTGTCGGCCGGGGCCGGCGCGATCCATCTCGCCATGGTGCCGAGCCATTCAGCGAACAGCCTGGCCGAGGGGATCGGCTTCGCCGTCGCTGGCTGGTTCCAGATCGCGTTCGCGGTCGGCGTGGTGGCCACCGGCGCGCCGGCAA
>FWPU01007242.1_pt1 | contig 20735 bp, 22 predicted proteins | sample 2228361 | NCBI WGS metagenome assembly FWPU01 (sample SAMEA103939777, study PRJEB20133) | metagenome
AGACCTCCTTGATGGTAAGGATTCATCTGTCTATGTTGCCCCAACCAGCTCATTTAGGCAAGGGATTTATGCACACCCCTCATTATAATACCTGATAGGGCATTTGAAACAGGTTTTGAAAAAATTTATTTTTCGCGGACGGGGATTTTTTTCATTGACATGCTATAATCGGTGGCACAAACTGTCACATCAGGAGGCAATTTCCATGCAGATTGGCTTCATCAGCAGCGGTTCGGAGCAGGATTTACAGTTTGCCCTTGCCAACGGTATCCCTTGCATCGAAATCAACATCCACAACGACCTCGACATAAGAGAGGCAGGGAAGGAAGATTTCAAGGCGATGTGCGACCGTTACGGTATCCAGATTCTCGCGACGGGGTTGTGGGGTCGCAATTACATCAGCCCTAACGAGGAGGAACGGCAGAAGTGCTTCGACGAACTGCGGCGGCATATTGACCTTGCGGCGTGCTGGGGCTGTAAAATCCTGATGACCGGCGGCGGCATCAACGAGGGGCAGCCAGTCAAAGAGATGGCGCGACGGGTTGTTCAACTCTTCCCGAAGTGGGTCGAATACGCTGAAAGCAGGGGGCTGAAGTTCTGTTTCTACAACTGTCACTGGACGAACCACGTCATCGGTCCCGAAGCGTGGGACATCGTTCTGGAAGGACTGCCAACAGTGGGCATCAAATTCGACCCGTCGCACCCGTTTTACGACGGCTTGGACTACCTCGCCCAGATGCGCGATTACGGCAACCGTTTTTATCACCTGCACGCCAAAGGCGTCATGAGCGTCGGCGGAAAGCGCGTCGAAGACCCGCCGCCCGGCTTGGACCAGATTGACTGGCGCACGTTCTTCGCGCTCCTCTACTATCACGGCTACAAGGGCGACGTCATCATCGAACCTCACAGCCGAACGTGGCAGGGTGAGTTGTTATATCCGGGCATCAAGTTCGCCAAGCGGTTTTTGGAGCAGTTTGTGGTGGCGTGAGACGGATTGCGTATTGCGTGTTGCGTAAAGGCAGGGGAGAATGATACGCAGAGCAGGTGTTTTGTTCCTCGCGTTGGGATTGGGGTTTGGTTTTGGGATTGGCGGTGCGCGACAACTTCAACGCGCTCTTTCGGGAATCGTTTCAGGCGACAAATACGTGGTGGCAGAGAATCGCTATGCGCTCGCCCTCGAACAACAAGAGCGAAACATACGACTTCCTAAACGACCTGCCGGAGATGGAAGAATGGATTGGCAGCCGCAACCTGCAACAACTCACGGGCTTTTCGTTCAACGTCGAAAACGTGCCGTTTCAAGCCGCTGTGCGCGTCAAACTCGCGGACATCGAGCGCGATAAGTTGGGATTGTACACGGTTCGTATTCAGGAGCTTGGTCGGCTTGCGAAAAAACACATGGACGTGCGCTTGAAGGACCGATTCGTCGCAGCGTTCACCACCCCGAACATCTGGGACGGTACGACGTTCTTTAGTAACTCGCATAAGCTAGGCGGCTACACCAACAACAACCTCGTGACTACGTCGGTCGCGCTTGGACAGGCGGGCTACGATGAAGCGAGGAAGTTGCTTCACTCGATGGTCGGCATCAACGGGCGACCGATTGTGACCAGCGACCAATATACGCTTGTCTGCGGACCAGCGAATATCGGCGCGGCGCGGCGGCTGCTCAATGCCGAACTGGTGCCGAGCGCAGCGGGCACGGCATCGGAGAGCAACATCTGGCGCGGTGATGCGGACATTTTAGAAATCCGAGAGTTGGGCACGTCGCTAAAATGGGCGCTGTGCGCAACGGGGTCCAGCCTGCTGCCATGGATTGTGCAGATCGAAAAGGAGCCGGAGACGAACATGGTCACTAATCCCGATGATGGTACTGTGTTCGATTCTGGAGAGACGAAGTACGGCGTTGACTATCGCGGCGAGGCAGCGCATGGTCTCTACTGGCTGGCTGTCGGATCGCCTGGGGAATAATAACTGACGCATTGCCCGCCAAGTCTCCTGTGAAGGGCGGGCTGACGCGCCCACAGCCCGCCCCGGCGAATTTGCCACCAAACGCGCCAGGATGCCCCAGGACGATTTCGGGGGTATTAGGGTAGGGGGACGGGATTTGCGCCCCACAGCGGGCAAATACTTAAAACGCTACTATATCCGGGGAGGTTGCCGTGACGAAAATACAGCGCATTGCAAAAATAACGGGCAAACCCGAAGGCACAGTTTCGACGATTCTGAACAGCAAGCGCAACTCACATCGCTATTCAGAAGAAACTCGTCGCATTGTGCTGGACGCGGATGCCGAGTTGAAGTCGAAAGCATCAGCCGCCGGACACAAGGCGTTGAGAACAATGCGCAAACGCTGGGCCACCGAAGCCGCGCAGCGGTTCATCCGCCAAACTATCAACCCGAATTTCGTTGACCCGCGATTGGAGCGATGATTCATGCCCATCGTCGCCGACGTTCCGATTCCCAGTTCCCTTGCCGCGCATGAGCCGCTGCGCCGCTCGCTCACGCTGCTCGCAGATTCGCAGCGCAAGCCGCGCGTTGACGATCTGAAAGCGTTCAGCGGCTTGGCGGTGTATAGCGGCTTCATTTCCGACCAATCGGAGTACAACACTTCACAGTTCGGCGGCTCTAAGTGGTTTGAAGCGGTTGACAAGATGCGCAACCACTCCACCATCGGCGCGATTGAATCGCTCATCACCCTGCCGCTGTTGGCGACGCATTGGGAAGTCGTCCCGCCGAAAGATGCAGGCAGCGCGAGTAAAGAAGCCGCCGAGTTACTCAACGCAAACTTGATGAGCGGGTTGTATCGTCCGTTCACGGAAGTTGTACGGACGGCGCTGCTTTCACTGCTCTACGGCGTGCGCTTGTTGAATCCACGTCGGCGCGTTGAAGACAACAAAATCCTTTACGACGATTTTGAGGACTTGCTGCCGCACACTTATTATCAGTGGTTCTTTGAAAACAACCGTCCGATTTCTGTCACGCAGCGCGGCACTGACACAGAAGGCAAGACGCGCGAGGAAAATCTGAAACTCAGCGAACTCGTGCGTTTAACCTGGCGCGAAGAGGGCGGCAACCCGCGCGGACGTCCGATTCTGTTTCCGATTCGCGGCGACTGGTATCGCAGCGAATTCATTTCCAGCGTCTGCGTCGTCGCCGCCGCGCGGGCTGGCGTCGGCGCGTGGATGGGGAAAATTCCGCGCGAGATGTGGGAAGACCGCGAACTGCGCAATACGATTGAAGACCTGCTGAAAAAGATTCAGAGCAAAGAAGGCGGCGCGGCGGTCATTCCTTCGGAGGTCGCCGTGGAGCCGATTAACGCGCTGCGCGACGGCGGTATTGAGGGGCTGATGAAACTCCTTGACCACTACGACACGCGCATGGCGAAGGGCGCGCTGGCTAATCTTCTGCAACTCGGTATGCGCGACGTGGGCACGCAAGCCCTCGCCAACGTTCTGTTTGACATGTTCATCCTCAACGTAGACGGCGCGGGCGCGTTCGTTCGAGATGCCTTCAACATGCAGGTCGTCAAGCCGTGGCACGTCTGGAACTATCCGGGCATGAAGTCCGCCGAGTTCGCGCAGTTGCAGTTTACCTCCACGCGATTCCTGCTCAAGCGCGACGAACTGACCAAAGCCGTCAACGAAGCGACGACGGCGGGCAACCTGCCGCAAGGCGCAGAGGAAATTCAAAATTACATGCGCGACGTGCTGGGACTCCCCCCCGCGCCCGAAAAAAAAGATGATGGGAAACGGCAGGCAACGGCAGGCAACGGCAGGGGAAATACCTCCCGCCTTCTCCTGTCGTCCCCTGATGTTTCCTTTATTGATCGCGAGCGCGAGCGCATTGCAAAGCAGCAGGACGCCTTCCAGCGCGCCATGACTGCGTTCCTGGAAAAAGCGCAGGACAAAGCGCTTGACGCGGTGGAAGACGTCGCTCGCGAGTACGCGAAAGCCGACGCGATGCAACGCGGCGCGGTCATCAGCAAAGTTCACGAGATTGAACTGAAGGGCATGAGCGAGTACGCCTCGCTCATCCGCTCGTGGCTGTGGGACTTCTATCAGAAGTTGCGCAAGCGCATCGAGGAGGAATCAAAACAAACGTTGAGCGCTGTCAGCAATGAAACGCGGCAGCGCATCACGGGCATGGCAAACGACATCGCCGAGAAACATTTCGCCGACTTGCAGTTCGCCCTCCGCGCCACCGCCGACCGCGTGATTGCGAGCGGCGCGTCAGCAGCGCAGGTGAGACAGGCGGTGCTCAACGAATACAACCTCACCGCGTCGCGCAACTTCATTGACCTGACCGATGCGGGGGAGAAATTGATGACGACGTGAACCACAGATGGACACAGATAAACACAGATGAATTCAATGAATGAATCTGTGTCCATCCGCGTTCATCTGTGGTTAATAACGATGGCTCTGCCGAAGGACGTGGACAACTCGCTGCGCATGACCGCGAGCGTGACGCTCTTTGAAATCGAAAACATGGCGCGCGACAATGCGTTCCCTGTGGACGAATATCCGCTATTCGAGTGGATGGCGGCATTAGAGCCAACGACATGCCCGTTTTGTCGGCACATGGACGGAAAGATATTAGACCGCCGCACTGACGGCAAGCGCAACTTCCCGCCCGCGCACATCAATTGCATGTGCATCCCGGTTTATATCTCGCGGGAAGAAGTCGGACCGGACGGCGAGGAAGTCCGCGCCGACTTCAAACCCGATGCGGACTATCAGGAATTGCTCGATAAGCACGCGCATTTCATCTTCGACCCGAACCAGTATGAACCGCTGCGCGTGCGTGCGTTTGTTGACGGACGCGAGTTCGTGTTCAAGCGCATCAAAGACGCCGTGACGGGCGAGATGAAAAGCGTGATTGTCTGGGAATCGCCGCCGCGCACACTGGCGGGGCTGTTTCCCGAAACCGAGCAGGTGACGCCGTAATGCCGACTGGCATCAAAATTGAAATCGAGATTGACGGCGTGAAGCAACTCTCGCGCGGCTTGGAAGCGAAGGGGAACAAGGCGAAGAACCTCATCCCCTTCTGGCGGGATAGCGCGCTGCCGATGCTGCGCAAGTATCAGGAGAAAGTGTTTGCGTCGGGAGGTGGCTATCAGGGATTGCGGCGCTGGGCGGTGCGTCGCCGTTGGGCGCGTTGGCGGACGCGCTTGGGGCGCAGGGCGAGCGTGCGCGAAGGCACGATCGCGCGCGATAAGGGAATTCTGGTGCGCACGGGACGCTTGCGCGATTCATTCCTGCAATCGGGCGCAGATGCCATTGAAGTAGCAGCGCCCAGTGAACTGCGCTTCGGGACGAAAGTACCATACGCGATTTTTCATCAGCGGGGTTACAAAGCTCGTGATGGAAGTAAAGTCCCTGCCCGTCCACCGTTGCGGCTGTCAATGCCGATGCGAAGGCGCATCATTCGCAAGTTGGAGGAGTATTTGAAACAATGATTGAAACGGCTCTGGACATCATCGCATACGTGGTGCGTCGTCCATGTAAATTGTGCAAACAAACGAAGGACGTCAATCGGCAATTGCACGCATGGTTCACCGAACGCGTAGACAGCGAAACCATTGCCGACCGACTCCACGACGCGGGAATCAAGGTGTCTCATCTCGTTGTGCTGAGGCATCGCAAGCATATCAGGCAAGCGCTGCTGGCAGCCGCCGAGAAAGTGACGAATGGACATCACGACGAACTCAAGTCGCTGCAAATGCAACTTGACATCGAGCGCAAGAAGGTCGCGCAGATGGAACTTGCCCGCGCGGGCGAAGAGCGCATCCGCGCTGCGCTGGACGCGCTGCGTTCGAACGTTTCGGCGGACAAGATGAGACAGATCGAGGAAATCCTGAAAAGTTGACCACTGACCACTGACCACTGACCACGAGACCTTAAAGTCCTGTGGTCTGTGGTCTGTGGTCCTGTGGTCTATCGTTATGGCTTACGGCACTGCCGCAGAACTGGAATCGCTATTTTCCAACACGCCCATCGTCTTCACCGCGACGAGCAAGCCGACGCAGGCGCAAGTCGAAGCATGGATTGATGAGACCTCGGCGTGGGTGGATTCTATGCTCTTCGCGCGCTATCAAACGCCCGTATCGGGCACGGAGTCGGTTAAGTTGCTCAAGGCGTTCGTGCTCACGATTGTGGCGTGCGACCGCGTGTGGGCAATCGTCGGGCGCGGAAAGGAGAACATTTTCCTTGAGGCGAAGAAAACTCAATTACTGTGGTTCAACAAAGGCAACGTGAGTTTGCCCGACGCGGGTGCGGCGAGCGGCAGCGCGGCATTGAGCGCGACGCACAATTTTAGCGACTACGATGGTCCGAAGGTCGGTGACGTGATATGACGCCGACCAACGACGTTCTCAATGAGGTTATCGCGCTACTGCAAGCCGAATTGCCGCCGCTGCTTGAAGCGGAGACGTTGAGCAGTCCGTCGCTGGACAACTTTCAGAAATGCCTCGTGGAGCGTCTGGATTTGATTCAGGACTATCCCGCCGTGCGCGTCGGAGCCAGCGACGCGCCACTGGAAAACGTTGGAGTCGGCGGGTTGGGCGGCGGCGTCAACGCGGACTTCCTGGACATCATCATTTTCTATTTTCACCAATCGGCGGATTACGCCGAATTGGTAGAAAACTCGTACATCATCAAGGACTGCATCATTCTCGCAATGGAGCAGGACCTTGACCTGAACGATAAAATCAGTATGTTCCTCGGCGCGGATTCGGAGTATGACGCCGACGCGCCTGACGATTCGGAGAAGGCGTGGTTTGAGGGGATTGTCGCCGTGCGCTGGCGCGTGCAAAAGAACCGTGTGATTGGAAGTAAGACGATATGATTGACTACGCACATCTCAAAAACTACATCACCGCCGACCCGGACGGACTCGGACTCGCGCCGCACGTCGCGGCGGGGAGCGATGCGACGATTGCGGAGATTCTAAATCAGGTTCGCGTCGCCGTTCAGATTGACCGCGAAACGATTCCCGCTCACGAAATCTTTGAGGCGATTGTGCCAGCAGAGTGGGCGTCGTTGACCGCGCAGGAGAAGCAGCGAGTTCAGACGATTCTCAGCATGGGGCAGGTCAATTTGAAAGGCGCGAATACTCGTGCTGCGCTGGCGGCGGCGTTCGGCGCAGGGACGACCACGCGGGCAAACCTATTGGCTTTGCAAAAGAGAGCAGGTAGCGTAATGGAGCGTGAATTTGGCGCGGGCGTCAGCGTGAATAGCCAAGATATTTCGTATGCGTTAAGGGGGATGAGATAATGGCAACGACGGAGAAATATCTACTTGGTTCTCAGGCAACCCTCCTCGATACAGGGCTAAACTCGCTCGCCAACAATGGATTGGCTCTGAGTGCCGCATACAATAATACGCAGGGCGGCGGCAGCGGCGACGGCTATACGTTATGTGATGTGGAGTTGGTCGTAACGTTCGGCACTGCCCCCACAGCGAACACAGGAATATCGGTCTGGTTTTTGGGGACGCAGGATGGGACGAATTATGAAGATGGGGATGCTTCGACAACGCCAGGACGAATCCCCGATTGCGTGTTTCCCGTTCGCGCCGTGACCACCGCGCAGCGCATCATTCGCCGAGTTGCGCTACCTTGGGGCAACTTCAAAGCACTACTTAAAAACGATGGAACGGGACAAGCGTTTGCGGCGAGTGGGAATACGTTGAAGATTCGTCCAGCAACTCGACAATCGGTGTAGCGTAGCATGTATGATTTGCGTGAGCGACAACATGTGTGGGAGATGATTGACCTCCAAAATCCCATCAGCGATGACCCGCTGAATGAGAAGTTGGTCGAGCGATGGATTGTTGTACCGGGGTTGGACGGCGGAAAGTATTGGTATGGCTTGTGTGGTCGCAATCATGGCACCTTGACAAATATGGGCGCAGGCTCAGGATGGGGCGGGGCGCGGGGCAGACCGGGCGGATGGGGGAGTTTGAGTTTCGACGGGACGGATGATTATGTGAATGTGTCTGATTCTGCATCACTTGATTTTGACACAGGTGATTTCACTGTCTCTTTGTGGCTAAGGACAGGCAGTGCAGGAACGCGCCAGTTCGTCCTAAACAAGCGATTAGATGGAGATAATTTCATTGAGTTAGAATGGACGGCTGGGAATACTATAAATTTTGAGGTTTCGACGGCAGCCACTCAGAGGATTCTTGTTGATAGCGCAACCGCTCGCTCTGCCTTTACGTGGTATCATATTGCCGTAGTGGTAGACAGGGATTCATCCGCGAATACCAGAATCTATATCAATGGCGACAATGACACTTCAGGAACGCCTATAGTAAGCACAACAGACCTAACTCTTGCTGCTCCATTGGACATAGGAAGGTGGTCAGGAGGTGGACTATACTTCAACGGTCTCATGGACGACGTCCTCATCTATAACCGCGCCCTATCGGAGTCGGACGTCCGCGAGTTGCACGAAGACCAGATGCAGGGTAGCCCGCGCACGATACGGAGGCTGCGGACGGCGCGGTGGTTCGTGGGGGCGGCGGGGGGCGGGCTAAACCTTGTCAAAATCGTCAATGAGATAGTCAACGTTCAGGAAAGCATGGTGCGCTCGCGGTCGCTGGTGCGAGCCATCGCGGAGACGGTCAACGTCGTGGAAGCGACTTTGAAAGCGCTGGGCAAGGTGCAGGTCGTCAATGAAGTCGTCAACGTGCTGGAATCGCTCGTGCTATCTCGCGCTCTGACCCGCGTGCAGAATGAGATCGTGAACGTTTCCGAGAACGTTGTCCGCTCGCGCTCGCTGGTACGCTCAATTTCTGAGACGTTGAACCTTGTGGAGAATTTGATTCGGTCGCGGTCAATGGTTCGCGTGCAGAATGAGACGGTCAACTTGATTGAAAGCCTCATTCGCAAAGTCACCGCTGGCGCGGCAGCGCCGCTGGCGACACTCATTGTGCGCATAGACAAGTTGCGCACGCAGATAATCGTGATGGACAAAGTCAAAACCATCCTGCGGATGTGGAAGTGATGTGGATTTTCATTGCGGGTTGCATCTTCGGTTTCATCGCTGCGCTCTTCATCATGCAGCGCGTGATTCGCACGTTGGCGGAAGAAGTCAAGCAAGAGGCAGCGGCGGAACAAAAACTTGTCGTGGAGGCTCTCGAAGCCGTCGCTGATGAATTGCGCAAACTGCGCGAATTGACAGGCGTTTCGGAATCTATCATCGAGAAAGTTTCGATGAATGAGCAGGTGATCGCCGTCATTGATGGTCCGAACGGGAGGAAGGTGATCCAATGATTGCCGTCAAAGAACGTACCGAGAAACGCATCGCTGACGTCATGCGCGCCATGGGCTACAACGTCCTCGCGGTATTGGAGCGCAGCGGACGTTTCCCGCTGCTCATCCCCGGTCGCAAAGTCATTGTGCACGGACGCAACATCGTCGGCAACGAAGGCGATAAATACTACGCGCAGAAGTCCTGCGGCGAATCGCCGACGAACGCTTTCACCACGCTGGAACTCGGTAAAAACGACGTGACCAGCAACGGCTGGGCGGCGACGCATCCGAACAAGACGTCCGACCGCTCGCACATGAATTCCAAAATCGCCTCCACGCAAAAGGCGGTGACGAGCGGCTATCCGAAAACCGCTGACGCCGATGCGGACAATACCGGCGCGGGCGAGGACGTCATCTCGTGGGCGTTCTCTTACACGAAAACCGACTTCAACGCAACGGGCATCGTCGCAGGATTGATTACCGTTGCCTCGCCGGGCGCGAGCGCGGCGCTGCTGACGGGCTTTTACTTCGGCGCGCCCACCGCCTTCGACAAGACGGCGGATGATACCTTAAAGATTTTCGTCAACCACGCGCCGAACGGAGTGTAACATGCACGTCGACTTTACTCATCCGCTGGGCGCGACCGCGCCCAGTCGCGGGTTTCAGATTTTGAAGGCGGACGGCACGCCACAGGACATCAGCGGCGCGACGGCGAAGTTTCGCATCCGTCGTAAGGGTGAGGATGCCGTGCTGATAGAGCGCGATTGCACGATTGCCGATGAAGCCAACGCCATCTTTCAGTTTGATTGGGACGTGGACGATTTTGGCGCGGGCTATTTAGACGCCGCGGGCTTTTACGTCGGCACGTTGGAAATCACCTTTGCCGACAGCAAAATCGGCAAGGAACTCCACGTGGACTTTGCATTAGAAAGCGAATGATGCGTTATGGCAGAACGTCGCATGAGAGCGTTCAACATTGTGAAGTTGGTGACGGGCAGCGAAAACCCCACCAACGCGCCGGGCATTTTCACCGATGGCGCGTATGACGTCAACCCGAATCCGATCACCGAATCGGGACTCGGCGGAAAGTCGTCGCGCGTCGGCGGCTTGGTGCAGTACCCGCGCTCGCTCTCGGTCGCGGTGACGATTGACACCAAATCGCTGATGCAAGGCGTCGTGCCGGCGGGCTTCCCGCCCAACGTGGCAGATTATCCGCTCTACCGCTGTCAGTTCGGCGACAACGTGGAGAAGTTTTTAGAGGATAGTTTCATCAACTCTCTGCGATTTCACGTCGAAGAGCAGCAGGCGGCGACGGCGGACTTTGAATTCATGCCCGACACTTCTGAGCAGGAATACTACGCCTACAATCTCGGTAAGCCGCAGAAGAGCGCGGGCGCGCCCACGCAAGCCGCGCCCACGTCGGACATGTTTGCCTATCACAATTTTGTGTTGACGATTGACGGCGTGGAGACGCCATTCCTGATTTTCGACCTCGCGGTGAACGTGAACCTCGACCCGCGCGGCGAGGGCAGAGCGCGGGCATCAGGCGAAAAGCGGCTCGTGTCATGGTTTGACCTCGGCGATCACACCGAGCGCGTCGAACTCGTCACGCGCGCGCCGATCACCGGCTGGGCGGAGGACGATTTAGACGATGACACCCTGCCCGCACCGAAGGACCTGGTGCTGACAGGCACGAAGGGCACGGACGTCATCACGCTGACGTTGAATGACATTGACTGCATCTCCGCGCCCGACCGCAGAGACTGGAAGCGCATCTCGCGGTTTCGCTACGTGCTGGAGGCAAAACCCGATACGGCTTGTTTGTCAGTCACGTAAAAGGTGATAGGTGGTAGGAGGTAGGTGGTAGGAAGCGACCTACTACCTACCACCTACCACCTACCACCTACCACCTATGTCCTCTATCGCTTTTACCATCGCGGGCGTGCCTATCAACCCCTTCGACATCACCCTCGAAGAAGAGGAAGCCTTTGAGGACCTGTTCGGCTTCTCGCCCAACGAACTGACAGAAACAAAAGCCGCTGAACTCGCGGGCGAGGGCGCGAAGAGGTCCACACAGCGCCGCAAGTTGTACGAGTGCCTCGCTTTCCTCATTCAGCGCCAGATCGCGCGTCATCGCAAGGGCAACAAAACCGTGTCCGACATTGAGGGCATCGTCGCTGCGCTCACGTACGAACATTGGCAGCAGTGGGAGGAAACGGTATGGAAGCGATACGCCGAGCAAGCCGCCACACGCGAGCGCGTGTTCGCCGCCACCGCCCGCGTGTCGGATTTCGCTGAGGCAGGCGATGAAAAAAACGAGTGAGGGAGCGGCGCGTCCATCGCCGCAAACTCATCGCGCGGCTGTGCAACGCCTGCCAAGGCTTGCAGGCGTGCGACGTATGGCAGATGAACCATGACCAGATTGACGACTGGGTAACGGCATTGTTAGAATTACAGGACGAAGATAACGATGGCAGACGCAGTTGAAATCATCATCAGAGGCAAAGACGCCGCCACCGCCGCGCTCCGCAGCGTGGAGGGCGGTTTAGATCGTCTGGGCGCGAGCGCGAGCAAGGCGCAGAAGCATTTAGACGGTCTCGCGGTCCGGGCGAGTTCGGCGTTGCGCTCCCTCGGCGGACTGGCGGTTGCCGGTGTCACCGCATTGGGCGCGGCGAGCATCAAGGCGTCGCTTGACATGGAGCAGTTGATGATGGGATTGCGCGCTGTTGAAGGTAGTTCTGAGGGTGCGCAGCGCGCCTTTGAGCGGTTGAAGCAAACGGCAAAATTGCCGGGCTTGGGGTTGCCCGAAGCCATTCAGGGCTTCACGCAGTTGCGCGCGGCAGGGATGGACGCCAACCTCGCCGTGCGTTCGTTGGAAGCGTTCGGGAACGCGCTCGCTACGGTCGGCAAGGGCAGGAACGAACTAGCGCTGGTGACGCTGGCGCTTTCGCAGATGGCGGCAAAAGGCAAAATCATGGGACAGGACCTGCGGCAGGTTCAAGAGCAAGTGCCGCAAATGCTGCAAATTCTCAAGCGCGCCTTCGGCACGGGCGACCCGGAGAAAATCGCTGACATACTCGGCGGCGGATTCGACAAGGCGGTGGAAAAGGTCAATAAAGCGCAGGAGAAGTTAGCGGAGGCGCGGTCATTCAAACAATGGCTGGAGGCGCGGCGCGACCTCGCCAAATCTATGCAGGAACTTTTCCGCACGCCGCCGCCCGTCCCATTTGAGCAAGCCCTCTCGCTCATTGTCGCTGAATTGGAGAAATTGCCCAAAGCCGCAGAGACAACTAAGAATTCATGGGAGAACGTCAATGATAGCCTCTTTCAGACGTTCGCTAAAATCGGCGACGTGTTCAAGCCGGGCATCATTGCCGCGCTGGACAAGTTCAACGACGCGCTAACGAAGATGCAGGAGGATGGAACGTTAGACAAATTGATCAATACGATGACGGAGTTCATCAGCAAACTCGGCGAAATCCCCAACCTTCTCCAAGACCTGAAAAAGAACTGGGATGAGACGATGGACGACCTCGCCAACAGCCCCGGCGTGAAGTTCTTTGAGAAGATACCACACATCCTCGCGCGCATAAGAGCCGCCATCACCCGTGATGAATCCGCTGCGCAGAAGGCGATGGAAGCCATCAAAGATATTGACGCGCGCACGTCGGCTGCCAGTCGGAAAGTTCCGCCGCTTTTCCTCGCCGCTAATCTTCCCAAGGACCAGCGCGAACGGCTGAAGCGAGAGTTCATTGAAGGACGCAAAGCAGGCACCATTCCCTCAATGACGTTGAATGAATGGATTGTCCAGAAACTCGGCTTAGACAAACAAAACAAGGCAGCCGAGAAAATGGAGAAAGCCGCCGACACCTTCAACAAAGCCGTGCAGGAGTGGAGGAACTCTCTTCCCTCACTGGCGCGCCGTCGCGGGATGCGTTGGGAGAACCGCTTTCGGCGGTTTCTCAGAGCGGGGATGCCCGATGAAGAGGGCTTGAACGCCATTCTCAGCGGCTTGGGACCGCTCCCGAACATGATGCGCCCCGACCCGCGCGACCTCATCCCGCGCTTCATCCCGCACGCCATTGACGCGACCGGCAAACCCGTCAACGTTACGACCATTGACGTCCGGCGCCATAAAGAGACTATCACCATCGAAGTTGATACGATGGGACCGATAGAGCGCGTGATTGACGGCGCGCTGCAGAGGTGAGATGATGCCCGAAGAATCCTGGATTGTCGTGGAAGCGCGCCGCGCTATCATGCCGCTCGGGGGCATCGTCGAGGTCAGGCTGGAGTACAATGGCAGCCTCGAACTTTACAACTACTACGTCTCGACGATGACGTGGGACGCAAAGCGGAAGTTGCTCCGCGCTCACTATCACGCCGGTCCGTTGTTTGACGACATCTTTCCTGCGAGCCTGGATTTGCTCGTGCTACCAGCGAACCGCTTGCAGATCGCCGTGGCTTTAATCAATATGGAGTTCGCGCAGGATGCCGTGCGCTACTACGAAAGCGACAACGGCGGCGCGACCTGGACGCCCGTGACGTACTTAGTTGAATAACCACAGAGACACGGAGAACACGGAGTAGGGACAAACCTATGTGTTTTTGTCCTGTGTGCCCTCCGTGCTCTCCGTGTCTCTGTGGTTTTGTCCGATGCCTGACAACGTTCTCGACGCGACAATCCATCACCCGAAAAAGTTCGGCTATACCGATGGGCGCGATTACGCCTTCGGATGGATTGACGCGTTTGAACCGCAGCGCGATACGTTCGACCTGAGCGGCGTGGAGTTCTTTGAGCCGCGCAACGCCTTCATCCTTCAGCCGCTGTATCTGTTTGAGGACATGACGTTTGCGAAGTGGGAGGTCGAGGAAGGCGCGCTGTATGAGATGGAGCCGTTCACAGACCAGTATCCGCCTTTGCAGCGGTTTGCGTACCTGAACTCAGACGGCGGCGCGTTTTCCGTCAAGAGCCGATTTTTCCTGCCGCCCGAACCATTCCTCGCGCTGTTCATTGAGCGCGCCGACCCCGCCGATGACGACACGTTTCCGATTGTTGAATTGCATCTCAGCGTGCGCAAGGTCTCGATTCCGCAATGGAAACTCATCATCCCGCTCAACGAGCACGCCGACGCGGATGAAACCGTGCGGCTCTACAAATCCACCGACAACGGACGGATTTGGCAGGAAGTCGCCAACCTGCGGCGCGACGGCAACTTTGAAACCGACTACGATCGCGTGGCTCGCGCTCTCGGCGCGCAGCAGGAAATCATCGAAATCGCGGTGATCGGCGGCGAAATCTTCATCTCCACCTCGCGCGGCGGAACGTTCCGTTACGCCGAAGGCGGGCACAACTTCGACTTCCCACTCGTGCCGCAAGGCGCGGTCAGAATAAAAGGCGCGGGACAGGCAATGAGCGTGCTGATGCTGCGCGGCGTGTATCAGCCGAATGGCAACGCGGTCATCTCGCAGAGCAGCAAGCGCACTGCTCCTCCTCCGCTCAACTCCGTCGTCAGTAGTCAGACGTACTACGATGCCGACGTACCCGACGACGGCTCTTCGTCCATAACGTTTGAATTCACCACCGACTTTCGCACGAAAGCGAAGTTGTCCGCGCCCGCCGAACCGCTCACGGGCTACGCGGCAAAAACGCCCGTCCTGCGCCGCTGGGACGCGCTGCATGAGCAGGAATTCGGTCCCGTGGACAGCAGCAACATTGCGGCGAGTGATTTGGGCAAAGTCACGTCGGCGACGTGGGTAGAGGACGGTGGACTTGGTGGATATGCGACGGTCACGATTGAAAACGTGAGCATGTTGGCGTCGCTGCCAAAGCGCAACAGTATCATTGAAATCAAAGCGGGTTCGGATGGAACTTTCACACGCGTTTGGTGGGGCATCACAGGCAAGCCGAAAATCGTCATCACGAAAAAGCCCTATCTGACCGTTGAAATTCCATGTGAGACCATTCGCGGGCGGCTGCGGCGCAAACGCTGCGCTCGCATCGCGGGCAACAAGCGCGGCTGGAACTATCACGCCCTGTTCAACTTTGCGATGAACTGCTTTGGGATGCCCGACTCGCTGCTGGAATTCACCGACGATGGCTTTATCATTGACTCGGATTTTGAGGTCAACGCCGCGTGGGATGGCGTGCAATTCCTCAGAGAATTCGTCAAAATTCGCGGCGACCGCGAGGTGGTCGTTGACTACGACAACATGACAGTCGTTGAGCAGCAAATCGCGCTCACAGGCGTCTCCGCTTACACGTTGACCGATACGGGCGGGGACGTCATTGAGGAGTACGACACCGACGACGATGATGAGAACTTCGCCAACTTCATCATGGCGCAGTACGAAGAGGAATTTCGCGGCGAAAAGCAGCCGCAACTCGCGTATTTCATTGACGCCGACTCCATAGCGACGGAATCCGACGCCGATTTCACGGGACATTCTTACGAGGCGTATGAGGACTTATTCGGCACTGAGGAAATCCATCACGAACTCTACGCGCTCGCTCGCAACCTGAACCGCATACCGAGAGTGGCGGTCTGGAAGCGGGCGCAGGGCGAAGTGTTCCACGTCGGCGAATTCGTGACCGTGGGCGCGATTAGCGGCTCTGACGTTCCGCAGGGCACGCTGCTCAAAGTCATCCGCGCACAGCACGCTTTCAACGCAGATCGCCGTGAGTGGAAAAGCGAATTCACTATCGCCTACCCAATGGACGCGGCGCAAGAGGAGGTTTGAGCCACAGATGAACACAGATAAACACGGATAGACTTCAAAAACATCGGTGTTCATCCGTGTCCATCTGTGGTTAAAGGAAATGCTTCAATCCGAACGCGAGCGACAACTGACGAGCAAACTCACGCAAGTCGTCCAGCGCGAGGTCAATGACTCGCTCGCCGCCCGCGCCGCCGCCGCGCCACAACCGACGTGGCACGGCGAGATGGTGGAAGGCGTCAACTGGTTCTATTTGGACATTTCGTTGATAGATGGAGATGACTTGTTAGACCAATGAGGACACCATGAGCGCCACCGATTTCCGCTACAAACCAGGCTATAAGAAGAAATACCGCAGCACGGGACACGATGCGATGCAGGATGGCATCTACGCGCACCTGCTGACCATCATGGAAGACCTGACGCTGCCGCACGTCTACGACGGCTTTGACCAAAGCACCAGCGGCACGGACTTCATCGTCGCTGATGGCGTGGCGTTCGACGGCAACGGGAAACTCTATGAGACGGGCAAGACCATCGCCTTTGCTGGTAAAGCCGCGAACACTTACAAAGTCGCCATTATCGCTGCCACAGAGGAAATCACCGAAACCACGGGCGCGCTGCAAGCCGAAGACGTTTATCTCTATGATGTCGTGTGGTCAGGCAGCGCGTTCGGGACCATCACCGACAAACGCCCGCGCGCAAAATTCGATTTGAGCAATGAGGACTCCCCGTTCGCGCTGGACGATTTAACGGATGTGATCGCGCCCAGCCCGTCGCCAAACGACACGATTCAATGGAACGGAAGCGCGTGGGTGAACGCCGTCCCGTCCAGCGCGGGACCGACCATTCAGGAAAACGGCTCCGATTTGCCGCTACGCACAAAACTCGATTTTCAGACGGGCTTGCTCGCGCAAGATGACGCGGGCAACGGCAAAACCAAAGTCAACATCGTTGACGACAGCAGCATACAGAAAATTGAGGTCAAGGAAAACAGCGGCGCGTCAGTCGTCGGTACGCGTAAGCAGTTGAATTTCATCGCGGGCGCGGGCATTGAAGTCGACGTTGTAGATGACGCCGCAAACAACCGCGTCAACGTCACCATCCGCCGCGTCTCCGCGCCGCCCGGTCCCGAAGATGTCGGAGAGATTCAGTTCAAGTCCTCATCCTCTTCGTCAGGCGCGATTGACGAATACAGCCCGACGACTTACATCACCGTTCCCGTGCCCAGCGGCTTGGCGAACGGCGATTTCCTCGTCTGCGCGATCTCCAACAACTCATCCCTCTTCTTCACGCCCGAATCGGCGTGGTCGCTCGTCAGAGACCGCATTATCACCAACAGCATGAGAGCGACCGTCTGGGCGGCGTTTTATGAAGATTTAACCGCCGTGAGCGGCAACTATCGCTTTATTGTCCCCGCGCCGCCGCCGACCTGCAATTACTACATATCTATTGTGGCGTACAGCGGCGTCGACAAAGACGCGCCGTGGGACAACGAAGATGACGAATCGTATCTCTCCGCCGTGCTGCACCCGCTGCCCGATTTGAAAACCAGCGTGGACGATTCCCGCCTCACCGCCGCGATCATGGTCAACGACACCGACCTCGGCGACGACATCTTGCCGCCGAGCGGCTGGTTTGAGCGACTCGACACCGTTTCGCACGAGCGCAGCGACGTTACGCAAACGACGGCAGGGCAGACGGGAACGAACAACGTTCCTGAATCGTCGCTGGCAGCCGATAGCGTGGTTGACTTGATGTGCCTGCGCCCCGCTAACGCCTTCCGCGCCGCCGCGACGACTTCTATCGCCTTCAAAAACTCCACCGTTGCCACCTCTGGCGAATCGGAAGTTTCCTCACTCAACATTGACATGCCCAGCGGCATCTCAGACGGCGATCGCATGCTGCTCGCGGTCATCAAGAACAAGCAGGAGCGCGATTTTGACACGCCTTCGGGGTGGACGCTCGTAAAAACACAGGCTTTCGATGCGGGCGACCACAGCGGCAGACTCTCGGTGTTCACCAAAGTCGTTGCCACGCCTGAAGCCACGCCATTAACAATCACCTGGGGCGCGGCGCATACCTGCCTTGCGACGGCAACGATTCTGGTCTATGACTCTTCATCCGTCGCAGATTCCACGTCGGAAATGTTCTACTCCACCGCTCGTTACCACGCCGCTCGCCGTCTGACCGCGCCCGGTAATGGCTGTCGACTTGTGGTTTTCTGGGGCAGTGGACGCAACGGCTTCTATCAGTTGCCCGAAACCATGACCCGTCGCTCGCGCAGCCACGCGGGCGAGGTCAACACTACGATTTGCTTCGTCTCCGCCGACGAGGGCGTCGACAGCGGCGACGTCGGCGTGCGCATCGCCCGCGCAGGGGAATGGAAGAACAGCTACGGTGTCAGCGTGGCGGTGGTGCTGCAATGAGCCTCGCCGACGTGGTTTTCCCCCGCCTGCCCTTCGGCGGTCGCCGCTTGGACAAAGCCGCCGCGCAGCGGCTCGCCGACGCCCAAGGCTGCACGATGGAGGACATCATCCGTCGCGCTCATGCGATTTTGCGCCCGCCCGCGCCTTACAGCCAACCCCCGCCAACCCCCGCCAACTTCTTTTCTTTGAACCATCAGCCGCCTTACGCCACAAAAGGCGGCGTTCCGCTCGTGCTGATGGGCGGCGTCGGGCGTCACGCTTCGACCGACATTATTGTGCGCCGCTGGGCGGAATTGCTCTTCACGCTGGGCGTGGACGTGCGGGTACGGACGTACCCCGAAAACCCCATTGAAGACCGCGAGGAATTCCTGCACGCGCGCCGATTTCTGCATTGGGAGCCGGAAATGCCCTTCGCCGCCGTCGGCATGGTCGGCATTGATGCCCGATTGCCTGCCGAGCGCGTCGCGTTCAAAACCGTGTGGGACGCCTGCGACTCATTCCGCTGCTTTCGCCCTGAAGTGGTTCGGCTGTGGAATGAATGCGACGCCATCATCACTCCAAGCAAGCACAGCGCGAACGTTCTGCGCGAGCGCGGCGTTGAGCGCGTTCAGATTGTGCCTCTCGGCGTGGACGCCGCGCGGTTTTATCCCGAAACCGTTGACCGAACGTTCCCGCTACCTGACGTCGCTCGCGTGGTATTCAACAGCAAAGCGACCGTCCTGCGCGAACGTCCCGCCATCCCCGAATCGCTCTTTGTGTTCTTCTGCTGCGGCATGATGCAACATCGAAAAGGCATTGAAGAGACGATTCGCGCCTTCTGCAAAGCGTTCACGCACGATGACCTCGTGCTGCTCTGGGTTCACGGACGCGGCACGGCATGGGGCAAGCATGACGCCGTGAACGTCATGGCAGAGTGCGCGGAAATCGCATGGTCGCCCGCGCTGCTCTGGACCGATGGCGCAGTTTCCGACAACGATTTGCGCAGGATGCTCTGCCGCGCCGATTGCTACGTTTCCGCGCACAAACTTGAAGGATTCGGCTTGATGCCGCTGCAAGCGATGTCCTGCGGCACGCCCGCGATAGTCACAGCGTATAGCGGACCGCTGGACTATGCCCACAGCCGCAACGCCTTCTTGCTCCCCGCCCGCGAGGTGGACGCGCACGCGCCGGGCGTTCCCGAAGGCGTCCGATGGGCGGAATGGAAAGAAGACGACTTGATAAGCCTCATGCGCCGCGTCGTGGACGCGCCCAGCGAGCGCAAGCGCAAAGCGCAGTCTGGACTCAAAACCGCCCGCCGCTGGACGTGGGAGCAGTCAGCGAAATCGCTTCTGAGAGCGGTAGCCGTTCCCATTGCCCGCCGCGTGCGAGCGAAGAACAACGGACGATGCGCCATCCTCATCCCCGTCCGCAACGGCGTCAGCGACGTTGATCGTATGCTCCAATCTCTTTTTCGCGTTGACGCGGGCTATCCGTTCGAGGTGTTTGTCTGCGACGATGGCAGCAACGACGGTACGTTTGAAATGCTATTCAGGCAATGGACGCCGATGGGCGTTCACGTCTTGCGCAATTCAGAGCCGCGCGGCTGTCCGTTTGCGCGCAATCGCCTATTCGCCGAGTCCGGCGACAGCGAGTGGTGCTTTGTCTGCGATTGCGATTTGGAGTTCGTCCAGGACGGATGGCTCAAAACGCTCATTGAACTCCACCGCGCCAGCAGCGCAGGCATTACCGCGCCGTTGCTGCTCTATCCCGATGGTCTTGTCCAGTCCGCAGGCGGCACAACCGACGCGGACGGCGTGCCATGCCTGCACCGCTTTTATCGTCAGGAGGTCACGGATGAAGTTCTCAAACCATGCGAAGTCGTGTATGCACCTTCGGCAGCGTGGCTGCTGAGAAGAGAACTGCTTGGAGAGGTCGGCGGACTCTGGGAGGGCTACGCGCCGACATATTACGACGACGTCGACTTCTGCTACAACGTCCGCCGCGCGGGGAAGACTGTGAGATATGAGCCAAGCGTCAAAATCATACACCATGAAGGCTCATTTCAGAGTCGAAAGCGCGAATCAGAACTGGCGAGGAACCGCGATTTATTCAAGCATTTTTGGGGCAAAGATTAAAATTGTGCGCTCGCATTTTGTCACCGCACAATTTCGAATTTCCGTGAAACAATTTGAGGCGAATATCGCATTTTACTTTGTAACGGACGCGAAAATCGCATTTGTCCTTGTAATTTACAGGGGGCGCAACGACGCCATTGTTAAAAGCCCCTTTTACGACACTGCCCATTCCGCCGACAGCAGCTCGGCTTGCTCCAAGACGGTCTGCGTCGCC
>FWPU01007245.1_pt1 | contig 20727 bp, 14 predicted proteins | sample 2228361 | NCBI WGS metagenome assembly FWPU01 (sample SAMEA103939777, study PRJEB20133) | metagenome
CAGAGCTGGATCAGCGGCGATCTGGTGGATCTTTCCCTGCCTGCCGGCATGGCCCTGAGCCAGGTCCCCGTGGCCCCCATCCCCCCCACACCGGTCCCGGCCCCCCGCCCGGCCAGCGTACCCGCGTCCCCGCCGTCGGGGGCAGTGGGCAGCCTGCCACCCGCGGGCAACTTTGGGCCGCCGGGTGCCGTCAACCCGCTGACGGGCCTGCCCCTGCCGCCGGGCCGGGCCAGCCAGCGCCCCCTCATCGTCTGCATCAACAACGACTACGCGGCCCGACCCCAGTACGGCATCGCCCAGGCGGATGTCATGTACGAATATGTGATGGAGGGCTATGGGATCACCCGTTTCAGCGGCGTTTTCTATGGTGAGGAGGTGGCCCAGATCGGGCCTGTGCGCAGTGCCCGGCTCATCAACGTGGAGCTGGGCGGCCTCTACCGGGCGGGGCTGGCCTGTTCGGGCGCCAGCGATCCCGTCCGCTACATCCTGAAGCACCAGGTGCCCTTTCCCTACCTGGACATCGACCTGGATGACCCATCCAACACCCGCTACTCGGTGAGTATCGGCAACGACTACCGCACCCGCCTGCGCACCAGCACCGACCGCCTTCGTCGCTGGCTGAACGACTGGGGCGTGGAGGAGCCGGCCCGCATCCGGGGCTTCACCTTCGGCGACCTGCCCGACGGGGGCGTGCCGGCTATCCAGGTTAACATTCCCTATCCCCGGGGGACCGGCAGCCAGGTGACCTACCAGTACGATCCCGGCAGCGGCCGCTATCGGCGTAGCCTGAGCGGCGTGGCCCATCTGGACGGCAACACCGGCGCCCAGGTCGCGGTGGAAAATGTCATCATCCAGTATGCGCCCCATGAGACAACCGACATCGTGGAAGACAGCCTGGGCAGCCGGAGCATCCGCATCCCCCTCTTCGGCAGTGGGCCGGCGCTGATCTTCCGGGATGGCCAGGTGTTTGCAGGCACCTGGCGCAGCGAGAGCCAGGGCGACACACCCCGCTTCTACGACCAGAGCGGCGTGGAAATCCCCCTCAAACCCGGCAGGACGTGGATCAGCGTGGTGCCCGCCAACTACACTGTCAGCTATCAGTAGGGCCTCCGGCGCCATCAAAGCTCGGTGGCATACAGGACATAGCGCTGCCGGGGGGATGCGCCCCGCTTCTGCAGAAACCCAGCCCCGAGCGAGGACTCGGGCAGGGGGCCCACGGTGAGGGTGCGCCAGCCCTGTTCCCGGGCCGTGACCAGCGCCTGTTGCCACAACTGGGTCCCGATCCCTTGCCCGCGCCAGGCCGGCAGCACCCCACCCCACAAAAGCCGGCCGGCAGAAACCGGCCGCCAACCACGCCAGCGAAGCCACCATCGCCACAGCAGGGGGCGCCCGCCCCGCGCGCGCCGAAACTGGGCAGCCAGATCTGGCTGGAGCCACACGAAACCCACAGGCTGATCGCCCACCACCGCCAGCCAGCCCCAAAGCGGCCAGGCCCCCACCCATCGGCTCAGAAAGGCCACCTCCGGAGCATCCGGCGCGGGGAAATCCCCCCACTCGGCGGTGGCAGCCGCCCAGAGGGACAGGGGAACTGTAGCCAGCGCCGCCGCGGTGCAGGGCACGAGCTGGGCCGGACCCTCCGGTCTCTCCGCCGGGCCAGAAACCTCCACTGTAAACAGCCGTGCCGTGGAGACCGGCTCCATCAGGCCTTCCACCAGCTCCGGCAAATAGGGCGGGTTATAGGGGGTGTACAGGGGTGGGAGAAGGTGGAAATGGTCTTGCAGAAGACCCTGGTGGAGATGGGGCGAAAGGGCCATGGGTCCCAGGATGCGCCTGCACCCCCGGGCCCAAAGGGGCTCCATGGCTGCAGCCAGTAGCCGTTCCAGGCTCTCCCCATCGTTGACGCAGCGGAGCAGCGCCAGATAGGCCGTACGATCCCGGCGGCGGGGGTCGGCCAGGAAAACCGCCGCCGCCACCCCCTCCTCCATGGCCAGGCCGGACGTGGTCCAGCCCCCCTGCTCTGAGCGGCGACGGCCGGGCAGCGCCTCCAGGTGGATCAGCAGGGGCGCCTGGCGGTCCAGGTGGGGGATTCGACCCGGCTGCAGGGCGTGTCGGAGGTGGGGATAGAAAGGGGGCACCCAGCGAGGATCCCGGGCATAGATGTGCCACCACCGCCGCAGGAAGGTGGCCCGGGCCCAACGGTCTTCCGCCATTTGGGACGTGTAGTTGAAATATCCATGCAGCACGGTGCGCCGCTCCGCCTGGGGTGGGAAGGGTCCTGCCTGGGCACCTGGCCCAGGCAGCGATACCTCGTTCGCCATTCTTGGCCGATCATAGCATCGATCCGGCCAGGGCTGAAACCGGCTTTCACCATCGGCTGTACACCGTCCTTGACAATCCCGGACGGGCTACGCTACAATGGACGTATCCCCCCCCAGGGGGGATGGGTTGCGGGAGGGGGGAACTCGGCCCAGGTCGCCAAAACAACCCCATCCGCAACGGCAGGAAGCACAGGCCAGGAAACGCAAGGTGGCAGCAACACACCCCCTGCTGCCCAGATGAAGGGCGGAAGCGCGGACAACCATGGATGACGTGACTCGCAAGAACATCACCCAACGGCTAGCCAGCGCGGCCGGCCATCTCAAAGGCATCGAACGGATGGTTCAGGAGGACGCCTACTGCATCGACATCATCCGCCAGATCCAGGCTGTACAGGCCGCGCTACACAAGGTGAACATCCTGTTACTGGACAATCACCTGCACACATGCGTCACCTCCGCCATCCGGGGCGACGATCCCGATGAGCGGGAAGCCATGTTGCAGGAGCTGACCAGCGTCTTTACCATGTCTAACAGTCTCTGATCAGCGTTATCCGTTCAACCCCGTGCCCAGAGGGCACGCCAACCAACCGGAGGTACTTACCATGAGCACCAAAACCGTGACCGTACCCAACATTTCCTGCGATCACTGCACCCACACCATCCAGATGGAGCTGAGCGAACTGGCCGGCGTCAAACAGGTCCAGGCCGACGTGGCCACCAAACAGGTCACCGTGGAGTGGGAAGCGCCGGCCACCTGGGAGCAGATCCAGGCGCTGTTGGAGGAGATCAACTACCCACCCCAGCAGTAACGCTCCCGTCGTCGTAGAGCGGTGCGGCCTGTCTTCATCTGGCCAGGCCGCACCCATGGATGGCACCTATACGCCAAACAACCAGGAAATCGGTATGACAACCCAGAGCCAAACCCGCCCTTCACCGGCCTCTGGCCGGTCTCCCACTCAGGTCACCCTGCCGGTGGTGGGCATGACCTGTGCCAACTGTGTGGCCACTGTGGAACGTAACGCCAAAAAAGTGCCTGGTGTGGCCGACGCCACCGTCAACTTCGCCAGCGAAAAGGTCACCCTGGTCCTGGATCCAGCCCTGGCCGACCCCAAGACGGTCACCGCTCAGGTGATCGAGCGGGTGAAGAAGGCCGGTTACGATGTCCCCACCGCCACGGTGGAACTGCCCCTGTTGGGCATGACCTGTGCCAACTGCGCCAACACCATCCAGCGCCGGCTGAACAAAGTGGCAGGCGTGCTGGAGGCCACGGTGAACTTCGCCAACGAGAAGGCGGTGGTCACCTACATCCCCGGCCTGGTCACCCGGGGCGACCTGGTGGAAGCGGTGCGCAAGGCAGGCTACGACGTGGTGGAGTCGGGTGATGAGGAAGAAATAGCCGACGCGGAGGCAGCCGCCCGGGCCGCAGAGATCCGCCATCAGTGGACCCGACTCATCGTGGGCGCGATCTTCACCGTGCCCCTCTTCCTGTTGAGCATGGGCCGGGACTTCGGCCTGCTGGGCTCCTGGGCCCACGCCCCGTGGGTCAACTGGCTCTTCTTTGCCCTGGCCACGCCCGTCCAGTTCTACGTGGGCTGGGATTACTACGTGGGCGGCTACAAGAGCCTGCGCAATGGCAGCGCCAACATGGACGTGTTGGTGGCCATGGGTTCCTCGGTAGCCTACCTCTACAGCACCGCGGTCCTGTTGGCCACCACCCTGGGCTTCCACGGCCTGGGCGACCACGTCTATTTCGAGACTTCCGCGGCCATCATCACCCTGATCGTCCTGGGCAAGTTGTTGGAAGTGCGGGCCAAAGGGCAGACCAGCGAGGCCATCAAAAAGCTCATGGGCCTGCAGCCCAAGACCGCCCGGGTGGTGCGCAACGGCGAAGAGCTGGACATCCCCATCAGCCAGGTGGTGAAAGGCGATGTGGTCATCGTGCGGCCGGGCGAGAAGATCCCGGTGGACGGGACAGTCATCGAAGGCCACTCGGCGGTGGATGAAAGCATGATCACCGGGGAAAGCCTCCCGGTGGAAAAGCGGGTGGGCGACCCGGTGATCGGGGCCACCCTCAACCGTCAGGGGCTGCTCAAGATCGAGGCAACCCGAGTGGGCAAGGAGACGGCCCTGGCCCAGATCATCCGCCTGGTGGAGCAGGCCCAGGGAAGCCGGGCCCCCATCCAGCGCATTGTGGACCGGGTGGCCGCCTATTTTGTCCCCGCGGTCATTGCCATCGCGCTGCTGACTTTTGTCGTCTGGCTGGCGGTGGGCGCCGGCTTTGTCCCCGCCTTGATCCGCCTGACCGCGGTCCTGGTCATTGCCTGCCCCTGCGCCATGGGGCTGGCGACGCCCACCTCCATCATGGTGGGCATCGGCAAGGGGGCCGAACATGGCATCCTCTTCAAGAACAGCGCGGCCCTGGAACAGCTCCACCAGGTGACGGCCGTGGTGCTGGACAAGACCGGCACCATCACCAGGGGCGAGCCCGCGGTGACCGACATCCTGGTGGCCGAAGGGGTAGCCCCCTCCATTGGCAGCAATGGCCTGCCGGGCGGCGACCCAGAAGCGACAGCCCTCTTCCTGGCCGCGTCCGCCGAGCGGGGCTCGGAACACCCCCTGGGCGAGGCCATCGTCCAGGCTGCCCGGGAGCAGGGCCTGCAACTGGCCCAGCCGGACGCCTTCGACGCGGTGGCCGGCCATGGCATCGTGGCCCAGGTCGCCGGCCATCGGGTCCTGTTGGGAAACCGCCGCCTGATGGAACAATCCCAGATCCCGCTGGACGGGCTGGCCGAACAGGCGACGGCCCTCCAGGCCCAGGCCAAGACGGTCATGTGGCTGGCGGTGGACGGGCAGCCCTGGGCCCTCATCGGCGTGGCCGACACCATCAAGGAGGGCTCCCGGGAGGCCGTGGCGGAGATGCACGAGCTGGGGCTGACCGTGATCATGATCACCGGGGACAACCAGGCCACTGCCCAGGCCATTGCCCGAGAAGCGGGCATCGACCGGGTCTTTGCTGAGGTGTTGCCCGGGGAGAAGGCCGGCCATGTGGCCCGGCTGCAGGAAGAGGGCCACGTGGTGGCCATGGTAGGCGACGGCATCAACGATGCACCGGCCCTGGCCCAGGCGGACGTGGGCATCGCCATCGGCACCGGCACCGACGTGGCCATGGAGACGGCGGACGTTACCCTGATGCGAGGCGACCTGCGGGGCGTTCCCCAGGCCATTCGCCTCTCCCGAGCCACCATGCGCAACATTCGGGAGAACCTGGTGTGGGCCTTCGGCTACAACGTGGCCCTGATCCCCATTGCCGCCGGCGTCCTGGCGCCCTTTTCCTGGGCGCCGGACTTCCTGCGGCAGCTCCACCCCATTTTGGCGGCCGGCGCCATGGCCTTCTCCAGCATCAGCGTGGTGGGCAACGCCCTGCGCCTGCGCCGCTTCAAGCTGACCTGAACGCCTTGCCCCAGCATAGTACCGCCACGGGAACGGCCGTTTCCGTGGCGGTTTTCTTTTGGGCCAACCCTGGAGGCCTTTTGAGCCACGTTGCACATTTTGGCCACAGGTGTATAATCAATATACCGTAGCCAGTGTACGACAACGGGGAAGCCCTGGGGCGAACTGGTGCACGGGAGGGTACAGGCCCACCGACGGCCCATGTATGACCGGCAAGAACGCACGTTCGATGCAACCTCAAAGGGTATATTGTCGTACATACAAGAGGACACTTCTATCTTACAGTAAAGATCAAATATCCATCCACCATCGCACCAACAGATAGGAGTCGGTTGGCCTAGCTCGGAAACAGCGCAAACAACTGAACATCGCCGCCACCATCGATACACTGTGTGCAGGAGGGGCTGACCAAGGCATTGGTTGGCCCTGTTTTGTCTACAGCCAAGAGGTGAACTATGGCGAATGCGAATGGGTATGGGCATGAGTGGATCGCCATGATCCGCGACATGCAGGATCTGCGAACCTTCCGGGAACAGCATTGGGAAGGGTCCTTCGCCGATTACCTGGACATTGTGCGGCGGAACCCCCGGGTCGCGCGGACCGCGTACCAGCGGGTCTACGACATGATCATGTCCTACGGCTACGAGACCTACACCGAGAACCGGGAGGAGCTGATCCGATACCACTTCTTCTCGGATCCCATGGGCAATGGAGAAGATGCCGTCTTCGGGCTGGACCGTCCGCTGATGGAGCTGGTCCAGATCCTGAAGTCCGCGGCCAAGGGCTACGGCACCGAACGCCGGGTCCTACTCCTCCATGGCCCGGTGGGCAGCGCCAAGAGCACCATCGTTCGCCTGCTCAAGAAAGGCCTGGAGGCCTATTCGGCCACGGACGAAGGCGCCCTCTACACCCTGGTCTGGGAGACGGACGAGGGCCGGATGGAATGCCCCATGCATGAAGAACCCCTACGGGTCATTCCCCCTGCCTTCCGCCGCAAGATCCTGGACGAGCTCAACGCCCACAACGATTCCGAATACCGCGTGTCCATCGAAGGCGACCTCTGTCCTGCCTGCCGCTACGTCTTCCGCACCCTAATGGAAACCTACGACGGCGATTGGACCCGGGTGATCGAGCACGTCCGGGTGCGACGGCTGATCCTCTCCGAACAGGATCGGATCGGGATCGGCACCTTCCAGCCCAAAGACGAGAAGAACCAGGATTCCACCGAGTTGACGGGGGACATCAACTATCGCAAGATCGCGGAATACGGCTCCGATTCGGATCCCCGGGCCTTCAACTTTGACGGCGAGCTGAACATCGCCAACCGGGGCATTGTGGAGTTCATCGAGCTGCTCAAGCTGGATGTGGCCTTCCTCTACGACCTCCTCACCGCTTCCCAGGAACACAAGATCAAACCCAAGAAGTTCGCCCAGACCGACATCGATGAGGTGATCATCGGCCACACCAACGAGCCCGAATACCGCAAGCTCCTGGCCAACGAGTACATGGAAGCCCTGCGGGACCGCACGGTCAAGATCGACATCCCCTACGTGACCCGCTTCCGGGACGAGGTGAAGATCTACGAACGGGACTTCAACGACCGCACGGTGCTGGGCAAACACATCGCCCCCCACACCCTGGAAGTGGCGGCCATGTGGGCCGTCCTCACCCGGCTGGAGGAACCCAAGCATGCCAACCTCACCCTTATGCAGAAGCTCAAACTCTACGACGGCCGCATGCTGCCCGGCTTCACCGAAGACACGGTCCGGGAGCTGAAGGCCCAGGCCGGCCAGGAGGGCATGCAGGGCATCTCCCCCCGCTATGTCCAGGACAAGCTCTCCAACGCCCTGGTGGCCCACGGCGCGGTGGGCTGCCTGAACCCCTTTGTGGTCATGCGGGAGCTGGAGGAAGGGCTGAAACACCACTCCCTCATCACCAACGAGCGGGATCGGGAGCGCTACGCCATGCTGCTCAACGACGTGCGGCAGGAGTACGACGAAATCGTAAAAAACGAAGTGCAGCGGGCCATCACCGCCGACGAGTCGGCCATCCAGCGATTGGCCGCCAACTACATCGACAACGTGAAGGCCTACACCCAGCGGGAGAAGCTGCGCAACCCCTTCACCGGCCGGGACGAGGAGCCGGACGAGCGGCTGATGCGCTCCATTGAGGAGAAGATCGAGATCCCGGAGAGCCGTAAGGATGATTTCCGCCGAGAGATCATGAACTACATCGGTGCCCTGGCCATCGAAGGCCGGCGCTTCCAGTGGGATTCCAACGAGCGGCTGCGCAAGGCCCTAGAGCTGAAGCTCTTCGAAGACCAGAAGGACTCCATCAAGCTGACCAGCTTGGTGAGCAGCGTCATCGACGCCGAAACCCAGGAAAAGATCGAGGTGGTCAAGGCCCGGCTGATTAAGAACTTCGGCTACTGTGAAATCTGCGCCACCGATGTGCTGAACTATGTGGCCAGCATCTTCGCCCGTGGCGATATGATGGCCACCCGGTAATCGACCCCGGCAGACGGCATGCGGGTTCGGCCTGTACCAGGCGTGTCGACCGGGGCAGCCAGGCCATCCCTGGCCCGGTTGTTCCGGTCCGAAGGGAGGCGAGGCGACACCGTGGGTGATGCCCCTCCTCCCGCCGGAAGAGAGAAGAACGCCACCCATGACCTATATTGAACAGGACATGCAACGTTTCCGCGCCATCGTGCGCGGCAAGATTAAGGAGAACCTGCGTAAGTACGTCAGCAACCACGAACTCATCGGCCGCCAGGGCAAAGACCTGGTGAGCATACCGGTCCCCCAACTGGATCTGCCCCGCTTCACCTTCGGCAAGGTGGGCAGCGGCGGCGTGGGCCAGGGCTCAGGCGAGCCCGGCGACCCGTTGGGCCCACCCCAGCCAGGGGACGGGGCCGGCGAGGCCGGCGATCAGCCCGGCCAGCACATCCTGGAGGTGGAACTCTCCCTGGATGAATTGGTGCAGATCCTGGCCGAAGAGTTGGAGCTGCCCCGCATCCAGCCCAAGGGCAACCAGAATGTGGAGAGCGAAATCGCCCGCTACACGGATATTCGGCGGGTCGGGCCGGAGTCTTTGCGCCACTTCAAGCGCACCTACCGGGAAGCCCTCAAGCGCCAGCTCGCCTCGGGGACCTACGACCCCAAAAACCCCGTGATCATCCCCATCCGGGACGACCGGCGCTACCGATCTTTTGTGCGCAAGCCCACGCCCGAAGCCAACGCGGTCATCGTCTACATGATGGACGTCTCCGGCTCCATGGGCGAACGGGAGAAGCGGCTGGTGCGCACCACCGCCTTCTGGATCGACGCCTGGCTCAAGACCAACTATCATCGGGTGACGCGCCGCTACATCGTCCACGACGCCACCGCCGCGGAGGTGGATGAAGAGACCTTCTACCGCCTGCGCCAGAGCGGAGGCACCAAGATTTCGTCCGCCCTGGAGCTCTGCCATCGTATCCTGCTTGCCCACTACCCGGTGGCAGACTGGAACATCTACCTCTTCCAATTCTCCGACGGCGAAAATTTCGAACAGGACAACCGGGTGGCCCTGGATCTGCTCCGGGAGCAGCTCCTGCCCATGGCCAATCTGTACTGCTATGGCCAGGTCAACGACCTGCACTACCGGGACACCTTCATCGACGCCCTCAACCGCCTGGATGCGCCGGACAACCTGGTGAGCACCCGGATTCCCGACGAAGAGGCCATCTACCAGGCCCTCAAGGTCTTCCTGGGGAAAGGGAGGTAAGCCCCATGATCAACGTCGCCCTGCCAGAGGAGCTGCAGCGCATCAACCAGGAGGTGGAAGGTTATGCCCGGGCCGTGGGGCTGGACTTCCCCGAGGTCCGCTTCATCATGCTGGACTTCCAGCAGATGAACCAGGTGGCGGCCTACAGCGGCTTCCCCACCCGCTATCCCCACTGGCGCTTTGGCATGGAATACGAGCGGCTGCGCAAGAGTTATGCCTGGGGCCTCCACCGCATCTACGAGATGGTGATCAACACCGACCCCTGCTACGCCTACCTGCTGGCCAGCAACCTGCCCACCGACCAGAAGCTGGTGATGGCCCACGTCTACGCCCATGCCGACTTCTTCAAGAACAACCTCTGGTTCGCCCACACCAACCGGCGCATGCTGGACGAGATGGCCAACCACGCCACCCGCATCCGCCGCTATATCGACAAGTACGGGCTGGACGAAGTCGAGACCTTTATCGACCGCTGCCTGAGCCTGGAAAACCTGATCGACCTCCACAGCCCGGGCATTCGGCGCCGTCCTGGCCGCCTCCCCGAGGCGGAGGAGGAGGAGCCCTTCGTGGCCCGCCTGCCCAGCAAGGGCTACATGGATCGCTACATCAATCCGCCGGAGTTCCTGGCGGCCCTGCGCCAACAGCACGAGGAGAAAAAGCGCAAGGCCCAGGGCCAGAGCCCCGCCTACCCCCAGCGGGATGTGCTCCTCTTCCTGCTGGAAAACGCGCCCCTGGCCGCCTGGCAACAGGACGTGCTGGCCATCATTCGGGAGGAGGCCTACTACTTCGCGCCCCAACGCCAGACCAAGATCCTGAACGAAGGGTGGGCCACCTACTGGCACTCCCACATCATGACCCGCTACGCGCTCAAGGATAGCGAGCTCATCGACTACGCCGACCACCACGCGGGCACCCTGGCGTCGTCGCCGGGCCGGCTCAACCCCTACAAGCTGGGCGTGGAATTGCTGCGGGACATCGAGGATCGCTGGAACCGGGGCGCCTTCGGCCCGGAATACGAGGAGTGCGACGACCAGCAGGCCCGGGCCAACTGGGATCGGCAACTGGGGCTGGGGCGCCAGAAGTTGTTCGAAGTACGCCGCATCTACAACGACGTCGGCTTCATCGACACCTTCCTCACACCCGAATTTGCCCGGCGGCACAAGCTCTTCACCTATCGCTACAACCCCCGCACCCGCCAGTACGAGATCGAGAGCCGCTCCTTCGAGGACATCAAGCGGCAGCTCCTCTTCAACCTGACCAACTTTGGTGAACCCATCATCGACGTGGTGGACGCCAATTACCAGAACCGGGGCGAACTCTACCTGCTCCACCACTGGGAAGGGGTCGACCTGCGCATGGACTACGCGCAGGCCACCCTGGAAAACCTCCAGGCCATCTGGGGGCGGCCCGTCCACATCGAGACCATGAAGGAAGACAAAGGCCCCATCATCCTCAGCTTCGACGGCGAGCGACACGCCAGCCAGGTGCTGGGGAAGCAGCGCCGGGCCGCGTAAGCAGACGCGCTCAGGGCAGCCGCAGCCGATACGCCACCTCGCAGCCCACGGCACTCTCCGCCGCGGGCCGGACGCGCACAAAATAGGTGCCGTCGTGGGGGGCCTGCCAGCGCACCCGGGCCGGCTCCCCCAGGGCACCGGCCTCGGCGTCCGCCAGCTGCGTCAGCCCATCCACGTGGAAGACCTCCAGGATCGGGCGCAGGGCCGGATGCTGGGGTTCCACCACCACGGTTGCCCATGCCCCCGCGGCCATCTCCAGCCGAATCCAATCCTCATCGTCGGCCACATCCAGCAGGCGGAACTGCCCGGAATCGCCCGGCAAGATCTCGGTGGCCCCATGGAACCAGTCGTCCGGCTCCAGCGGGTCGCCTGGACAGCGCAGGGGCGCCAGGAGGGCGAAGGTCCCCAGACGGCTCGCCTGGGACGTCACAGTCCGGTTGGCCAGATCCACCTCGCTGGCCAGACGCTGCCAGCCACCTACCCCCTCTTCCCACCGATAGAGGGCCAACTGCCTGGGCTCCAGGTGCCGCAGATCCAGGCCAGCCAGGTGGATAGCCACCGTCACGGGTGCCCGCAACAGGGATGCGTTTGCCTCTGGGTGCAGGGATTCCAGCACGGCCAGCCGGAAGGAGCGCCCCGTGGCCCGCAGGGGCGAGGGTGGCGCGGGAGTCGCCGGGCCGTACGCCAGCTCCAGCTTCACCTGGCCGTCCAGGGCATCCGGCGGGAGGGCCACTTCGATGGTGCCCGTGGCGTCGGTGACGGTGGCGCCCCGGCTGCCCAGCAGGGCAAAGGTACGCACCGGATCGTAGCGCCACAGCCAGTAGCTGGCTGGCGCCCCTCGCTCCATGGCCCAGGGGTCAGCCGCCGCGCCCGCCCAGCCGAAGGGATCCACCGGCCGGTCCACCGCCGGGCCATCCCACCGCCCGTTGCCATCGTCCCGGTAGACGCCGAAGTGGAGGTGAACCCCGTAGCTGTTGCCCGTGTTGCCCATGAGCCCCAGGGAACGCTCCGGCGTCACCCACATGCCCACGGCCACATCCACCCGTGCCAGGTGGGCATAGCGGGTGAAGTAGCCGTTGCCATGGTCCAACCAGACTTCGTTGCCATAGCCGCCGTTACACCACCGCCCGGCGCCGGTGCAGGCCGTCTGAACCGCCAGAACCCGCCCAGGAGCGGCCGGGTAGATGGGCAGGGGAACATAACGGCCTGGCTGTTCGGCGGAAGGGCGGTACGGGAAATCCACGCCGTCATGGCCGTCGTAGCAGCGCCCCTGGAAGCAGCCCAGGGCCGGGTTGTAGGGCTGGCTGCTTCGGCGCAGCCCATCCCAGAGGATCAGTTCACCGTTTTTGCTATAGTCCGGGTAGGCATGGTCGAACCAGGCGTCCACGTAGCCACCCGCGTCGGTGTCCTGAAGCGCCTGCAAGAAGCCGACCACCGTGCCATCGTAGGCCAGGGGCAGGTCCAGAAACGGGACAGGCGGTCCCCCCTGGGCAACACCCACAAAGTCGTCCAGGGTCGTGTCCACCAGCACACTCACCGTCTGGCGGGGCGGCTGAAAGCCGTAGCCGGGCTTCTCCACCTGGGCTGTATAGGTGCCGGCCATGGTGTGGGGAAAGGTGAAGGCGCCGTCGTCGCCGGTCACCGCCCGATGGGGCCCCAGGCGTACTGTGGCCCCGGCGATGGGCTGTTGGGCCCCATCCACCACCCGCCCACGCACCACGAAGGTCGACAGATCCTGGCGCTGGTGGAAGATGAGGCCGGCGCCGCCGTCGGTCTTCTCTGGGACCAGGTTGGCAGCCATTGAGACGAAGGCCACCAGACGCCCGCCGGCCCCGATGGCAGGTAGCCCCAGGGATGGGCCGTCGGCCTCCTCCCCCAGGCTGGGCCCGGTGACCCCCACAGAAACCCGGGCCGTATGGCGGGTCAACAGGTCGTGGATGAAGACGTCGGCCACCCCGTTGCTGTCCCCGTTGACCAGGTTGCTGGCCTGGGAGAGGAAGGCCACGTACCGGCCATCCGGCGAGATGGCCGGCGCGGTGGAATCCCGGTTGCCCTGGATGCCCGCCGAAGAGCGGGAAATCAGCTGCATCTCCCCGCTTTCCCGGTCGAAGACAAAGATATCCGCACTCTGATTCAGATCCTGGTCCACCAGGTTGGAGGCGGCCGACTGGAAGACCAGGAAGCGGCCATCGAAGGAGAGGCCCGGGCGAACGGAATCGCCGTTGCCGGGCAGGCCTGCCGGCGTGGCAGAGATCAGGACGGTGGTGCCGTTGAGCCGGTCGTGGAGATAGATCTGACTGTGGCCGCCTGGCGGCGCTTCTCCGGCAGCAACGCCGCCCAGGGAAACCAGGTTGGTGGCCCGGGACTGGAAGGCCACGTAGCGGCCATCGCCCGAAAGGGCCGGCGCCCCGGAATCATCATTGGCCTCACGGCCATCGTCAGCCACGGACACCCGGGTGGTCTCGCCCGTCCGGCGGTCGTGGACGAACACGTCGATCCGGCCGTTGCCGTCACCGCCCACCAGGTTGCTGGCCCGAGACTGGAAGGCCACGTAGCGGCCATTGCCTGAAAGGGCTGGCGGCGTCTGGCCGCTGCTATCGCCGGAACGGTCGTTGGGCTGGGCGCCCGGGGCGCCCAGCACCCGCGCCAGGGTTCCCTGGCGGCGGTCATAGACGAACAGATCCTGGACCGCGTTGGTGTCGCCGGCCACCAGGTTGCTGGCCCAGGAGTAGAAGGCTACCACCTGGCCATCCGCGGAGAGGGCGGGCCCACCGGACCAGCCGTTGCCTGGGCTACCGTCTGAAGCCGCGGAGAGGAGCCAGGTACGGCCCGAGGTACGCTGGTGGAGGTAGACGTGGTCGTAGCCGTTGTCGCCCTGGCCGATCCCTGGGTCGCCCCGGGCTGCGAAGGCGACCGTCTGGCCGTCGCCCGACAGCGCCACGGAGAGGATGGTGGCTCTGCCCGCGGCCAGATGGGTGGTGGTCACCAGTTCCCGGCTCACCACCGTGGCTACCGGCGGGCTCTTCCCGCCGGCCTCTATGGAAAGAGGGTAGGCCGGCGGCAGGCTGTCCGATGCCGGGAGCAGCGTGGGCGAGGGAAGGGGCGGTGGGGTGGCAGTGGACGGCGCCGGCCGGGCACCGGGCCATCCCTTAAGCAGCCAATGGTCGGGCCCGAACAGGGCCAGGAGGCCGGTCAGGAGCAGGGCCAGGACGGCTGTCAGCCACCGGTTGCCACGCCCCTGTCCCATCTCCCGTCTGCCCTTTCCCCACTTCGGCCAAGGATTTGGCCCTGCCGCCCTACCGGGTCTCCCGGGTCCACAGGGCCCCATCGGTGGCAGCAGCCTGGGCAACGGCCACCACGGCCTGGCTGCCTTCCAGCCGCAACAGGAGGGGCAGGGCCCCCTCCACGCCATGGACCGCCTGCCAGATGCCCTTCTGCGCGTCCGCCAGCCAGAGGTTCTGGAGGAACTCGGCCAACCGAGGTCGGATGCCGTCTTCGGCCATCTCGCCGGGCGCCTGCTCCGCTATCGGGCCTTCCCCGGCCCGGGCGGATGGCGCTGCCGGGAGCAGGTCGGCCAAGAGGCGGGCTACCTTGGCCACCTGGACCGCGTGCTTGTCGCCGCTGCTGGCGCCCACGGCCTGCTGGACTGCCGGCAAGAGGGCCAGCGCCTGTTCCGCCATGCCCAGGTGAAGAAGGGGCCGCAGCAGGCCATCCACGTAGAAGCTGATGAGGGCTTCACCATCCAACAGGCGGGGGGCCCAACGGCAGAGCTGCTGGAACAAGTCCCGGGCCTCCCGGGTCCAAGTACCCTGGCGTTGCAGGAGGGCCAACAAGCGCAGGCGGTTGTCCCGCAGGTCGTCATCGCTGAAGCCGTTGCGAAAGAGGCGACGCAGGCGTTGGACCATCCCCGACTGGGGCTGGCGCTCCTGCAGAAGGCGCAGGGCCATCTCGGGCATCCCATGCTGGAGGTAGGCTTCGGCCAAGCCCCAGATGGTAGCTCGCTCCGCGTTGCGCCCCTCGAACGAGCGCAGCCAGCTCAGGGCCTGCTCCACCTGTTCGGCGGCCAGCCCATACTCGCCCACCTGGAGGAGCCCTCGAACCAGCTCGATGATCCCCTCGCTGCGGGTGGGATCATTCTCGGCGATGTGGCCCACGATGTCGGCGGCATACTTCAGGGCACCCAGTTGGATGAGGCTGTGGACGGCGCCGGCGGCAGTCCAGCCGTCGCTGCCGATGGCCAGCATGGCCAGCCGGTCGGCCAGGGCGATGCGTCGTTCCCGGGGGAGGTGGCGCAGGGGCATGGCCTTGATGGCTTCCTGCAGGGTGTAGACCTGGAAATCCACATCGGGGTTGGCGGCCGGGCGCTTCACCTGGCGCAGAAAGTGGGGGTCGGCGCTGCCGGCGTGGTAGCCGCTCTCCCGGCGGGCCTCCTGGACGTTGGCGATGGTGGTGAGTTGGGCCAGGACGTCGTCGATGAGGCCCATCTGGCCGAAGACGGCCGCCGCCAGCCGGCGGCCCTGCAGGGTGCCCAGGGTGGCATAGCGCAGGGTCTCCACACAGCGCTGGGCCAGCCGGGCATCCCGGCGGGGAGCGTCAGGGGAGGCCAGCCGGGGCCCTACCCGGACCATGATCTGGTGGATGAACTGGATCCCGGCATCTTCAAAGCGGCGGGGGGCGCCGGCAATGAGCTGGGTGGTCAAGGGGTGTAAGCCCAGGTGGGCTATCGCCACGGCCAGGTAGCCCAGGGCGTCGGGATTGGCAAAGACTCGGTGCCAGGACTGGCTCAACTGATCCAGCCGTTCCAGGCAGGCGAAGCCCAGGGGCGCATCCCCGATGAGGGCGGCGCTGGCCGCGGCCAGGAGCAGCCGTTCCACCTGGCGCGCCGGGTCGGCCAGTTGTTGGGGGCTGAAGAGGCGCGGGCAGAGCCGGGCCAGTTCTTCGGCCACCAGGGGCGCCAGGTCCGGCCGGGATTCCGCCTGGAGGGCCACCCGATAGAGGGCCTGGAAGGGGGCCAGGGGGTTGCGCAGCTCGGCCATGGCGGCCACGGTCAGGGCCTCCTCCCCAACGCCGGCATCGGCCAGGACCTGCCAGCAGCGCTGAAGCAGCCACGTGTCCGGCTGCCAGACGTTGCGCTCTTCCACCATCAGGGCTTCCTGGGCCGGTGCAGCCTGAGCAGCCTGGGTCAAGGCATCGATCGCGGCCTGCGCCAGGGAAACCGGGGACAGGGGCTTGGCGGCGGATGCAGGAGACTGTTTGGTCGTGGGTTGTGTGCGTATGGCCAATGGATCTTCCTCGCGGGTGTGCCTCCGACGGCGCGGTGCAGGGGCGCGGACACGGTGTGGGGTAGGCTGCCTCAGCCGCCCCCCAGGATCATCCACCCGGCAGCCAGGATCAGGATGCCCAGGGCCAGCAGGAGCAGACCGGCCGTCCGCAGATGTTGGGAGCGGCGCACCCGGTGGCCGTGGGCCGCGTGGGCCAGCTCCCCGGCATCCAGCAACTCCGGCCGCCGGTGGGGGATCCCCTTCACCTGGGCCAGCCACCAGGCCCGATGGCAATAGGTCCAGGTGCCGATGTCACTGGCCCGCACCAGAGAACGATCCTTCGCCATGGCTCACTCCTCGTCGTCCCAGCTTTCTGGGCCACTCCCCGAGGTCCCCTCGTGGGGTGCGTCTGGGGGCATCCCCAGCCGGGCTTCGAACTCCCGCAGGACCTGGCGCATCTGCTCCTGGCGAATGCCCATGGTCAGATCGCCCCGGGTGCGCTCCAGCACATTGCGCAGCACATCGGTGTTCCGTCGCAGGCCGTTGGTGATGGCATCCGGGAAGTCCACGGTGATGAGGAGGCTGTAGACCTCGTCCATGAATTCCAGATACGGCTCCGCCACCTCCACTTCGCCCTTGCGCATCAGGTCCAGGATGAAGCGACGCATTTCTGTGGCGGCTTCACTCATGCCCCGCAGGTAGGTAGCGCCGGTCACACGCAACGACTGGGGGGTGGGGGCTGGCTCCCCGCGCAGCACGGCGAAGAGGAGGTGGGCTTCCACCAGCTCTTTCAGCGCGTCCTGGGTATAGCCCGCGTGGTAGAGATCTGGATGATCGGCCAGGGCCTCCACCATCTCCTGGGAGGCGGCCCGGGCCTGGGCCAACATCGCGTCCGCCTGTTCCCACTCATGGCGATGGATGGCACGGATACCTTCCGCGCAGGCCCGGATCAAGGCCCGGCTGCGGTTCAGGGTGGCATCCCGCAGCTCGTTGATCTTTCCCAGCTCCGTGCGAATGGATTCAACGATCTCCGGCAAGTTGGACTGTGACAACGGGCTTCTCCTCCGGTTACGGCCGAGTATCACTCCGAAGCTCCAGCCAGGCGATCTCCTCGGGCGTCAGCTTGAGCTGGCTGGCGGCCAGGTTGTCCCGGAATTCGGCGCCCGTCCGGCAGCCCACCAGGGCGAAGATGTTCAGAGGAACACTGAGCACGTAGGCGGTGGCGATTTGGGGGATGGTCATGCCCTTTTCCCGGGCCAGCTCTTCTACCCGATCCAGCCGCTGGAAATTTTCTTCGGTGCAGTAGCTTTCCACCACCAGTTTGTCTGCATACTCGGTGAAGGTGTCCAGGTTGTCCCGGCGGAAGCGCCCGCTGAAGAAGCCGCCGGCCAGGCTGGACCAGGTGAAGAGGGGCATCCCCTGCTCCTGATACCAGCGCCGCTCCTCTTGGGCCTGGGGCCCGCTGATGCTGATGCAGTTAGGCCACGGCGGTTTGCGCTGGACGGCCAGGCTGAAGTTGGGGCTGCTGGCCACGAAGCCTTCCAGGCCATGGGCCGCAGCGTAGGCGTTGGCCTCCTGGATGCGGGCCACGCTCCAGTTAGAACCGCCGAAGGCCCGAATCAGGCCAGCCTTCTTGTGCTCGTTGAGCACCTCCACGATGGGGCCCACGGGCACCGACGGGTCGTCCCGATGGAGCAGGTAGAGGTCGATGTAGTCGAACTTGAAACGGGCCAGGGAGTCGTGCAGGTCCGACGTAATGTCGAAAGGGGTGACCCGCTGGCGATCCTGGTTGTGGTGGGCACCCTTGCCGATGATGACTACCTCCTCCCGGACCCCTCGCTCGTTGACCCAGCGGCCGACGGTACGTTCGCAGTCGCCGGCGCCGTAGCCGTGGGCTGTGTCAAAGGTGCGGCACCCCAGTTCAAAGACCTCGTCCATCAATTTGAAGCTACCGTCCAGATCCCGGGAGGTCATCATGACTGTGCCCTGGACCAGGCGGGAAATGGGCTTATCGATGCCAGGTACATAGCCGTACTCCATAGAGGGTTGCTCCTTGCTTGGTTTGTCATGGCGGTTGACTGCCCTTCATCCCTGATTATCCCTGAATCCAGTCCGCCTGCCAAACCCACACCACCTGAGTTGTCGGCCATACTCCTGCCGGCCTGCTATCAGACCCTGGCCCGGCGGGCGCCAGGCCAGACCGTGGGGCCGAGAGAGCCGGCCGGGCAGACAAGAGCACCTCCGGCAGCAGCCGAACATCGGCCTTCAGCCAGGCGGCCAGCTCCTGCTCCAGGGCCAGGGCACAGCGCTCCACCTCATCCAGCTCCAGGAGCTGCCAGTCCGGTGGACCGGCTGGGGACGGCTGCCTGGGGGTGGGGAGCGGCTCATCGGTTTGGCCCTGCAGGATGGGCCATTGCTGTTGCAGGGCCAGGAAATCCTCGGCCTCGTCGTCAAAGCCGGCCCGCAGGCTCAGCTGATAGCCGACACGCCAGTGATGCCGGGCTGGCTCCGGCTGCTCCATCTGGGCGTAGGCTTCCGCCAGATTGTAGTGGGCCCGCACTTCCACCAGGGGCAGGCCGATCTCCTGGCAGACGGCCAGACATTCCTGATAGGTCTGGATGGCGGGGGCCAGGCGTCCATCCAGATGGTAGGCCATGCCGATGTTGAGGAGGGTGCCGGCGGTCAGCCCCCGGTTTTCCAGCTTCTGGTAGGTCGCCATGGCCTCCTGGTACGCGGCGATGGCGTGGTCGAAGTCGCCCATGTCGTTGTAGATCAGGCCCAGGTTGTTGAAGGAGTTGGCCACCCGCAGCAGGTCGCCCATCTCCTCGCGGAGGGCCAGGGCCTGCTGGGCATGGCGAATGGCGTGATCGTACTGGTGTTGGTGGCGGTACAGGCTGGCCAGGGTATCGTAGACGTCGGCCTGGAGCTCCTGCCGGCCAGGCGGCATGTGGGAGAAGGCCAGCAGCAGGTCAGACTCGGCCTGGCGCCACTCCTGGCGCAGGATGTAGAGCCAGGCCCGATCCTTGAGGTGAATTCCCCCTGGGACATATGGACCCCCCCGGGGCCGCTGCAGATGCCGGATTCAAGATACTCACCAACCGGGTGAGCATCACCGCCACCAACGACATCAACCCCGATAACAACCAGGCCAGCGCCCGGATCGCATACGAGCTGGGTCCGCCGCGCATCGTCACCCCGGGGAACGGCACCACCTGCCGCAACACCTGCGAGATTGCAGGCCGGGCCCATCCGGGTACGGAGGTGGATATCTTCATCGATGACATCATCATCGGCACCATCACCGCCGATGAGACGGGCTGGTGGTCCACCACGACCACCCAGGCCGACGGCGCCCATACGGTGTATGCCGTGGCCCGCCTGGGCGGAGAGATCAGTGCGCCTTCACCGGAGCTCCTGGTGATTGTCGATTCCAGCCTGTTCTACGATCCCATGAGCCTGCGCTTCACCGACGATCACGGCCACAGCTTCCGGCCCACCGACAGCAGCGGACGCACGGACAACGGCGGCTGGCAACTTCAGCTCCGGGCCAATACCACCTACACGGTGACGGTGGCCCGCTGCTGCGAGGATCCCAACGGCCAGATCGAGCTGACCATCAGCGACGTGGGAGTCATCCCCCTGACCGATGACGACGGCGACGGCGTCCACCAGGGCAGCTTCCATACGGGTGATCGCACCGGTGAACCTGCAGCCATGGAGCTGACTGTCACCTGCGATGGCATCAGCGTCACCAGCTCCGGCCAGATCCTGATCGACCCGGAAGGGGTGGTCTACGACGTGGCAAGCGGGCAGCCCATCCAGGGGGCCACGGTGGCCTGCCTGGAGGCCACGGCTGGCGGCGATGGCACGACCGTCTACCAGCTGTGGCCTGCGGCGGACTTCGGCCAGGTCAATCCCCAGGTGACGGGAACGGATGGCTACTTCAGCTTCTGGACGCCGCCGGGCACCTACCAGCTGGATGTGACCGCGACGGGCTACCAGCCCTATCGCAGCCCGGACATCCAGGTGGTGAATGAGCTGGTCCGCCACGATGTGCCGCTGACGCCGGCCATCGACGGAGAGGCCGATCAGGTGATCCACATCACCGAGGCGGGTTACGACCTGCCCAGCCTAACGGTGCCGCCGGGCAGCGTGATCGAATGGGTCAACCTGGACCTGAGTAGCCACACCGTCAGCAGCACGCCTGCCCGGGCTGAAGCTGCCAGCACAACCACCTGGGACAGCGGCCTGCTCGCCAGCGGGGAAAGCTTCAAGCTGCGGCTGGATCAGGAGGGCATCTACACCTACAGCGACCGCACCGATGAGGGCCGCACGGGCACCATCATCGTCACGGCGGAGACGCCCTTTGAAATCCAGTCCGGCATCTTCCTGCCCATCGTCCGTCGGTAGAGAAGCGGCCTG